>Ga0210034_1000027_pt1 | contig 199136 bp, 197 predicted proteins | sample CryGeymeta201505_FD_185466 | JGI IMG/M metagenome (GOLD analysis project Ga0210034, IMG submission 185466) | Groundwater microbial communities from Crystal Geyser aquifers in Utah, USA - Crystal Geyser metaG 2015-05 (SPAdes) (version 2) | ecosystem: Environmental > Aquatic > Deep subsurface >... | reverse complement strand
GAGAAAGGATCAAAAAACAAACAATCGAACATCGGCGCTTGCAACACCGCAAGCTTGCCGCTTAATATCAACCAACCAGATGGAACCAATGCTCCGTTAATTTACGCAGCCTTCAGTGCCAAATGTTTTGACGACGGACATATCGAGCTGGTGACAATGCAGCTATGTTTCTTGATGCATTGTCGACGCCTTATTTTGAGTCGATGAAAGATCGGGTTGGTTGGTTGATCGAGTTTTTTGCTGACTATGATGGTCAGCAGATCGATGAGTTAATGAACAATTTGTTTGATCGTTGGGTCGCTGAATTTCAAGAAATTGAACTAAGCTTGGGTGTAGCATCATGAGTGGGCGGTTTCAAATAAGGTCAGTTAGTTTTCACGGTCCGCACCGGCCAGCTTCGATTGTAAGGTTCGGCCCCGGTCTAAACTTAATTTATGGCGCTTCAAACACTGGAAAATCGTTTCTTGTTGAAGCAATAGATTTCATGCTCGGCGGTAAAGGCCCACTGCGTGATATTCCCGAGCGTGTTGGATACAAGCACATCATGATGGGTATCGAAACGTCGGAAGGTAATACTCATACCTTGTTGCGGTCAGTCGATGGTGGCAGCTTCAATCTTTATGCTGGCCTGTACGCTGACGAATTGCCTGAGGATAACGAACCTACACTTCTGCACGAACAGCATAATGAAAAAAAAGACGACAATCTTTCGACATTTCTGCTTTCATTAATTGATCTTAATAACAGCCGAATCCGCAGAAATGTCAAAGGCGATACAAATAGTCTGAGTTTTCGCAATATAGCTCGGCTTCTGGTAATCAACGAAGAAGAAATTATACAGCAACGGTCTCCTTTGGCCGATGGGATGGGTATTTCAGACACCGCCAATGCATCCGTATTCCGATTGCTCTTGACTGGCGACGACGATTCCTCGCTTGTCGTTGCAAAAGAGAAACAGCAAGAGGATTTGAGCCGACAGGCGCAAATCGATTTGCTTAATCAGCTTATCAAGGAAGGTCAGACTGAGGTTAAAAATCTCGCGGGCCCCCCGAACCAGTTGGATGAACAATTGGGACGCCTGCACGACAATATGCAATCGCGCGTTGAACAATTGGCTATTACTGAATCTGAGTATAAGAAAGCATCATCAGATCGAAGGCTCACAGCGAAAAAACTGGAAGAAGCCAACAACAGATTGGCAGATGTAACTGCGCTATTAGATCGGTTCACTTTACTTAAAGCTCACTATGACTCTGACATTAGCCGCCTTCAATCAATAGAAGAGGCGGGTAGCCTCTTTGAAGCTTTAGGCGAGGCTGAATGCCCTTTATGCGGTGCGTCTGCGAATGATCATAATCCAAATAAGGTTTGCGTTGGCGACACCGATCAAGTGATCGCCGCAGCAAGAGCAGAAATTGAAAAAATTGAGCGCCGTCGGGTTGAGCTACAAGATACCATAGGCGGTTTGCGTAAAGAGGCATCTTTGTTCGAAAATCGTCTTCCTTTGTTGCAATCGAACTTGTCTGAATTATCGTCCACCATCGAAAAGGTTATTGCACCTAATTTGAAACAGATGCGATCTAGTTACCAAGAGTTGGCCGACAAACGTTCAGCAGTTCGTGAGGGACTTGCTCTTTATCGCAATCTTAGCGATCTTAAAGATCGCAAGGCCGCATTAGAAAAACTTACACCACAATCAGATGCGGCTACCATTGCCGCATCAACCTTGCCAAATAGTGTGGCTGACTCATTTGCCCAAACGGCCCGCGTAATGCTGGAGCAGTGGCATTTTCCAGATGTTGAGCGCATCTATTTTGATGACAAAGCGCGTGACTTGGTCATCAACGGCAAAGCGCGCACATCGTTTGGCAAAGGCTTGCGTGCCATAACGCAAGCCGCGTTTACCATCAGCTTACTCGAATTTTGCCTTGAACAGGAGCGGCCTCATCCGGGGTTCGCCGTTTTGGATTCGCCGCTATTGTCTTACCGTGAACCCGAACACGCATCTGATAGTGCCTCCGAGGATGATGATTTACGCGATACTGATTTGAAAGATCAGTTCTTTTCGTATCTGTCCTCGATGGATGATGATCGTCAAATTATTATCATCGAAAACACCGAACCGCCCAAATTTATCAAATCTCAACCACAGACACAGCTTTTCAGTGGTTTGGATGAAGTTGGGAGAGCGGCGCTATTTGTAGAAGGTGAAACCGAGGCATAGTCGCAATATGTTTTTCTATCTGTTGTAGGATTTGAGGCGCTAACAATGAAATTCGGATTGATCGACGGCCAGCGAGTTGAACCACAGCCAAAACTTAAAGCTCTCTGCCCAAACTGCGGGCAAGACCTTATCGCTAAATGTGGCCGTGTTAAGGTCTGGCATTGGGCACACAAGGGGCGCAAGCACTGTGATCAATGGTGGGAGAACGAAACAGATTGGCATCGTGATTGGAAAAATCAATTTCCTGTAGATTGGCAAGAGCGAGTTCATTTCGACAGCGCCACCGGAGAGAAGCACATCGCTGACGTGAAAACCCCACACGGACTAGTAATCGAAATTCAGCATTCCACCATTGACACTACCGAGGTCCAATGCCGTGAAGAATTCTATAAAAATATGATTTGGATCATTGATGGCAATCGCGGAGAGTTAGATTCCAGCTATTTTAATATGGGTCGAGGTGGCCCAATTCAGAATGATCCCCTTGCGTACGCGATACAATGGTTCGGCAGAGGGCGGTTGCTTCATAATTGGTCTCAAGTCTCTAAAGATGTTTATCTTGATTTTGGGGAAGATGTGATTTGGCGGCTCATCCTGTTTGATACACAAACAAAACAGGGGGCTGTTGGACCGATCAAAAAAAGTACATTTATTGAAGACCTGATATCAGGGGCGCCGATCAGGTTGCTCGCTACCTCTGACAACTCGAAGAAAAACTGAGCGAAAGATCGGGCCGCTGAGCAAGTTCTAGAGAAATCCGAGTTGCGTTTGACATCTAGCTCACTGGCAACCCTCTTTCAAAAATCAGCGCTTACCTTTTCGGAGAAACTTAAAATCTGTATCTCCGGCTTTCATTGCCAATTCGATCATGTCGGCTTTTATATCAGGTACATCGAATGAATCTCCGGAAGCTTCGATGAGCTGCGTCACATAAGCCAGCGACCTTAATGCTGTTTCACCTAGAAAGTTCAAAAAACGTTCCAAATCAGGCGGGTAATTGAGATCGGTGTCACTTTCAAAAATTTTATGGCCGTCGTCGTCCGCGTAAGTATTGATTGCGGTCTCCAAAGCAAACCAACTTATAGTTATCCCACCATCCGGTTCTGTGCCGCCAATAACCATGTTGGCTTGGGGCATCCATTCAAATGTTTTATCCGTCAGGTCGGGAACAAGATGACCCACATAGACATTTCGGATATATTTAAAAAATTCCAGTGATTTACTTAACGGTTTATGTAGCTCTCCAAGCTTGCGATGGTCCTTAAAGAGGCCTTTAGAAATCGTCGTTAAATCAGCAATGTTAGCGATTTCCAAAATTATATGACGCATAAACACAATTCTCAAATTTTGTGTTTCTGGTCCAGCTTCCAAAGCCTCATGGGCTGTTTGCAGGTCATGTTTGGCCACCATTGCAGCCGTGCATATGTGTCGAAAATCCATATTTGATCTTGTCTCACGTAAAGACCTCAGCGCAAGCTTTAAATGGCATAAGAACGGGCTTTCGTGAATCGAACCCGAGAAGCGGTTTCTACCATTTGGCTTCAATCCCTGACGCAAGACCTAAGGACTTTACCAATCCATATTAGTGTCTGCTGTAGGGATATTGCGGACTGTTTAGAAACTTCGGAAACTGGGGCGCAAAGCGGACAAAGACATTACCGAACGTAAATAGGGGAATTTAAGTCAGACAGGCGAAAACAAACAAGCGAACCAAATATTTACGACGGTGCCCCCTTTACCCATCCATCAGTTTTCTCAACTTTGATTCAAAGAACCGCTCACCCCAAAGGCTGAGGGACTCCTCTTCTGCCGGTCGCAAGAACCGCCGGACATCATCGCTTGCTTCATCCCAGTCAATGGATCGGATTTTATCGGTCAAAGCGCGTTCCAGCCAGTCAGCATCTACTGCCAACGCCTTTTTGCCAGACCACGGGCCAAACTGCCGGAGCGCCGCTTCCAGATGCGGCAGGTTTGGGAAAACACCTTGTGCAACATACCAGGAAAAATCGAACCAATCGCGGCCTTTCAGATATTCGCGGCAAAGGAGCGCATGGATTTTAAGCGCAAAATTAGAAGCCATATCCTGATGGCGGACCTCATAATCGACCGGAAAATCGAGAAAACTGTAGTCATCCTTTGAATATGCGGGCGGCTCAACGTCAATTTCCAGTTTGATTTTGAGTTTCCGGCGCGGGTCACTGCCAGCAAATGACAGATCCAGCTGATTGGCAATTGAATTGTCCTTGATCACGGCCTGACGAATACGTTTGTCCATTTGCTCTCTGGACGCGGCTTCCGGTTTCAGACCATATTCCTCGAATGTCGCTGTCAGGGTTTTAAGATAAGGCTGCCAGTCAAAATCAGCATCTGGTTCAACCAGCATGAAATCGAGATCTTCAGAAAAACGGGGCAATTTGTGCAGGATACGCAGGCTTGTGCCTCCCTGAAAAACAGCAACGTCAAAAAACTTCGCCCGCCAAAGCCCATAGAGCGCAATTTCCTGAATAATTTCCTTGGTGGCATTTTCCTCTTCGATAGCGTTTGCAGGCTTAAAGCTCGCGAGGCGGGCCTGGATGATGTCATTCATTGTAAGCCCTCTTTCACGATTTCTTTCTGGCGCGCTTTCAAGTTGATAAGCTCCTGTTCAAGCGCTCCCAGAAATTCCAGCACGGCTTTATGCCTGTATACCTTTCGTAACGCGGAGAATTCCTTTTTGGGGATTTGCAACAGAAGCTCCAGATCGACGCGCATACCGCTGGTAATCCATCCCATGCCTTCCCATTCCAGTTTTTTGTAGGCGGCAATGTCGAGTAATGCGCGCAGGGGTTTTGCGATCAGCATAGCCTGATCATTGATGGTATGGCGTTCTACGCCATTTAAAAATGCTAACTTATGATGCGCCAGGGGATGAAATGAAAAGCGGCCAAATTCAGGATGATCAATTTCGGCCGATTTGCGTTCCGGTGTAACGCTAGCGACGGTAAACACAGCTTCGGGAATCGACCCGTGAAAGGCCAGCGCGGTTTCCATCGAAACATAGCTGCCGACCACCAGAACCTGCGCTACTCGAAACGGATGGACCGGATGGGTCCGGTACCGATTGGCCAGTACATAACGGCCGCGCTTGATTCTGACCAGCGCTCCTGCTTGCAGGGCGCGCTTGACAAGGCCGTAGCGGCTGTCATCACTACCGCCCAGAAGGCGCGCCAGCTGCCGTTCGGTAAGAACCCGATCCGCATAACCTGCGTCAATGATCTGCATAGCGAGTTTGTTCATAAACTTCTCAATACTGTCATATAGTGACAGTTATAAGAATTTTCTGTTAACATCAATTCAAAAAAGAAGCTGGTTGGCAAACCGAACCTATTTCCCTCTTTTGTCACATTTCATCGTCATACCGGCATTAGCCAAAACCTTGCCTGCTTCATAATCACCTAAATAACGCTCTACCTTTTGCCGTGTCCTCAGCCTTGGCCTACGTCCGTCCCTTAAATCCAAAACAAACCTAGGATCACCCACTGCGCGCCTGCCAAATCGCGTCGGCGACATATGTGTCTGCTTGAGATGCTTTTCGATACGATCCAACAGTTTCACAGGGGTCTCCTCGAATCATAAATAGCTTGTGTTCTTGTTATGTTCCTAGTAGGAAGATTTGATATTGTCTAGGATAAATCCTATTTGGGTTTGAAAGGCACAGAAAATGGATGATGTACGAGAAACACTGGATCGATTGATTCAGGATAATAAGGATGATTATTCAGGATTGTCCCGCATGCTTGGCCGCAATTCTGCTTATATCCAACAATTCATAAAACGTGGCTCTCCCCGCAAGCTCGATCCTGATGACAGGCGCAGGCTGGCTAGTTTTTACGGTGTAGATGAAGAGATTTTGGGTGGTCCGCCGCCAACAACACCCGATGGAATGGTAGAAATTCCTATTCTCGATGTCGATGCGTCAGCCGGATACGGCGCGGTGGCAACAAGCGAGAACCGTCAAAACAGGATGGGCTTTGATGAAAAATGGCTGCGCAAACTAACCCCTGCGAAAGCGCCGAGCCTGTCCCTCATTCGCGTCATGGGCGATTCCATGGAGCCGACATTGTCAGATGGCGATGACGTTCTGGTGGATGCTTCCGATCATGGCGCCAGACTGCGCGACGGCGTCTATGTGATCCGCTCTGATGAAACGCTGGTAGTTAAACGCATTGCGCTGCGTCCCGGCGGCAAGCTCATTACGATTGCAAGCGATAATGCTGCCTATCCAACCTGGAATGATGTCGAGCGGGAAAGCGTTGAGATTATCGGCCGGGTGATCTGGTTTGGGCGCGCGCTTTGATGTGAAGCAAGGAGCGCGCTTCATTGCTACATGCTGATCTCCATGGATTTCATCGCTTCCTTGGCAAGGTCAGGCTGTTTTTTCGCATCATTTTCATGGGTATGTTCATTGCTTTTGGCAATACCTTTGGCGGCAGCTTTGCCAAGACGGTTCGTCACTTCGAGCGCGGATGTTTTCGCGCCGTCATTGCGCTCCACAGCGCTTTCCAATTTTTCGCGATTATCCACAATCAATGTGAGCTTGTCGCGCAGGCGGGTGATGGTCACCAAAAATGTCTGCTTGTTCGAAAGGTTGCGCTCACGGCTGTTCATCACGGCAATACCGCGATCCGAGGTCAATCCCTGCGCCATATGGGCGTTGAGGGCATAAGCTAAATCAATGCGCTTTAGCATTGGATCCTTGTGGCCAAGCCTATGTTCTTCCCCCTCCAGTGTCCGCACCACCACATGCTTTTTGGTGATATCCATAACCTTAGCCTGAGCAGCGTTGAAAAGACCGCGCCTGTGGTCGCTGTCGGTCCACCGGATCCTGTCACCTGAATAGATGGTCAAATCCTTCTTTTCATAAAGCGCGACTTTGTCATCATTCCCATGAGATCGCAGCTGCGTTGGACGCAGACGGTGCTTTCTTCCTTTCCAGTCGGCGAGCCATATTTCCTTGCGGGCTTCATTCACCGATTTCACAGTATATTGGCCCTGATGCAGTTTCTGGCTGCGATTGGCCTGTCCCATTTCGAGGATCATTCCTGGGCTATAGACGGATACATAGCGCAGCTCTTCACGAGTGAGATTGATCCGCGACAAGGTTTCGGCGGTAAAAGCATTCTTCCCCAATTCGCCATTGGTCTTGAGGCCGGTTTGCACGGCCTCATTGACCTGTCCGCGCAGTTTTCGTCCCGATGCGTAAATGGAGGTGGCCTTGCGCTCGTCGGGAGACAGGCCAAGCCAATGTTCGGCCGCGACGACCGCACTGTCCTCGGCGACCTCGACGATATTATCCCTGAGATAATCGAGAGCTCCGGAAATATCGCCGCCCTGCGCGGCATATTGGGCGCGGCGCAATGTCTTGTCGCGCGCGCGGAGATTGGTGATCATTTTTGCAGTTTCAATGCACGCTGCCTGCACGAGCGCAAAAGGCTTGCCCGCATCAACAGCGCCAAGCTGCTTTTTATCGCCGATCATTACCAAACGGTCCGCTCCTAGAAGATTGGCAATTCGAACAAGCTTTTCCTTATCGCTGTTAGACACCATTGAGGCTTCATCGAGCACAAGCACATAATCCTTCATCGCAGATTTGGCTTGTGCCAGTGCCTTGGGGTCGGGTTTTTCGCGCAGAAGAGCCTTATGGTTTCCCAGAAACTTTGCCAGCGCCCTGGACTCAATGCCGGTATCGCGTTCAAGCATCTGGACCAGCGTATTTTGCACGGCAAGACCGAGCACGGTTTTACCCTGCTGACGCAGAAGCGCCGCTGCCGGTTTAAGCAGGCTGCTCTTGCCTGCCCCTGCGATGCCCTGCACCGCCACAATCCGGTCGCTGGAGGAGAGGATCAGTTTTCCTGCCTGTTCCTGCCCCTGATTGAGAGTCATGGCATATTTGTCTTTTGCAACAGCCTGTAGCTGCTTTCCGGCGGCGTCTGGCTCTAGGATTGCCCTCCCCTGCCCGCGCCCAGCATCGATACCCTCCAAGATGCGTTCTTCGAGTGCCAGCGCATCGCGGGTGGTTACATAGTCTTTGGACTCCCCTCGCCCGCGCACCAGATCGCCGTTTCGCAGTAGCGCTCTCACCCGTTTCTCAACCGGCTCAATTGTCGTCGGCAGCCCAAAATCAAGCGCGGTCTTGAGCACGTCGTTTACCGAAAAAGCCGCTTCGCGCTCTCCAAGATGACGAATTGCGGAGGCCGCAGCCTGCGCTGCGGCAATCTCTTCGCTTCCTTTGGATAATATATGTTTTGGAACCAGCGGATCGGCGGGCGGCGCATTTATTTTCGCGGCAAATGCGCGAAGCAACCGCTTGCCCCGTTCGATCAATGAAGCGTACGGATTGCCTGTTTTTACCATGCGCAATTGCTGGGCCTTTGCCCGGTCCATAACAGCCGCCAGGTTCAATCCCATATCGCGCGCTGCCTCGCGCCAATCATCGACCAGCTTGCCGCGATCTTTGATATCCTGTTTGGGTGCCCTTGTTGCCAAGGTCGCAATCAGACCTGCCTCGAGGCCCGGGCCGCGCCGGGCGTCCAGAACCTCCTGCCGGCGCGTGGAGAAAGCCATTACCGCTTCGCGCGAAATCCCGGCAGCTTCAAAATTGCCGTGTTTGCTTTGCCGGCCGATCTCATAGCCGAGTTTTTGCACTTCAAGCCGGAACTTCGCCATGGTCATACTGTTGAGCAGCGTATTCATCGACCATAGTTTGTCATTGCGCAGAGCCCGCCATTTGCCATCGGGCGCACAGGTTGCATTGGCAACAACGGCATGAAAATGGACGTTTGGTTCCTGATTACGGTTGGTATCGTGCTGGAAAAGCGCCACGGCCAAATTGCCTGTCGCGACAATCTTTTCCTTTCGCGCGCTCATGATTCGCGTCTCGGCGGCGTTCTTCTCTGCCCATCCCAGAGTTTCGGTGACGGCGCTGCGATAGGCATCAATGATCCGTTTGTCGCCGCCAACAAGGGCAAGCAGCGACCAGCTTTTGGGCAGGGAGAATGTGAGATCGGTTCCGGGCCGGTGACCGCGAACCTCACTGCCCAATCGGGTGCCATCAGGAAGTTCACCGCGCAATATGGCTTCAAAAGTTCCGGCTTCCACCTCACCCTTGAGCCCTAAATATTCTGCGCCCTTTCCAACCCATATACCCGAGCGGTCGGCATCAGCCTTGGTATAATAATTGTCGCTCGCAAAATAGCTTGCTGCGCCGCCAGCAGAACGGACATTGGCAACCGACAGCATTAGCGTGTTTTCGGGGCAAGAACGGCGCGGCGACGAGCCGTGCTCATCCTATATCCATATCATCGCGGTCTTCGATTATTCGCGATCCGATTGCCCCTTCGCGCTGTTCCTTGGTTGGATCCGGATTATCTTCAGCCGACTTGGCCTGACTTGCAGAACGGGATTTCTGCTCACGCTTGGCGTTGCCGTTTGCTCCAATAAAACGATCCGCTTCTTTGGCCGATAAGCGATTGCGGGTAGATGGTTTTTTGCTGGACGATGGCTTGTCAGCAGCGGTTTTTTGATCCGAAAGGCTTTGCTTCCCGCGTTCCTGTCCGCGCGCTGTAAACACAGCTGACAACCGATCCTTTTCCTGATCAGATTTGGGGTCATCGGTTTTGGATACCGCGCCCGAGCCACCTCTCCGCTCCGCGTCAAAAGCAAGTTGTTCCTGAACGCCAGGAGGCTCGATACCTGCCCCGCCATCGCTGGCGGGCCGGGGACCATTGTCGCCGCTGACAGGATCATCTCCATCGTTAATCGAACCACCGGGCTTTGGACTGGGCTTTGGACCGGGCTTCGGTTTTGGCAACGCCCTGTCCATGCCTGGATTGTCGCTTCTGGGGATAAATTCTTCAGCAACGATGGGGCGCGTTTTAAATTTCAGCTTGATTTTTGCCGCTGGAAATCCGTCGGGAAATTTTATGTAGCCGGTGAGGCTTTTCAGATTTGTGAGTTCATCCGCTAGTGCCAGGGTCCGTATGGTATTCTTGCTATTAGATGTTACCGCATCGCGGGCATTGTCATGGCCATAGCTGTAGCCCTCATCGATTTCGATAACCTCCTGCTTGCCGATAGCGTCCGAACACCATTCCGCCGTAACATCATCGCCGCATGCCAGCACCAGTTTGGTCCGTGAGAGGGATGCTAGCGTATTGGCTATATCCTCGCCGTATACTTCCTTGAGCTTGTCATAGGTGTGGATACCGGTGACAATTGCGCCGGCAAAATTACGCGCCGTCTGAAGCCCTTGCTCGAGTGCAGGTAGACGGTGCAAAGCGCCCAGTTCGTCTATGATAAACCACAGCCGTAAATCATCCGTACGGGTCATCGACATTAGCGTATGCATGCCAATGTTCATCCATAAGGTGAGCAGTTTGGAAAGAATTCCCAGATCAACATAGCGGGCCGAAATGAACAGGATTGAGCCTGGTTTGATGTCCTCTTTAGCCCGCACCCAATCGCGGATAGAAAAGCGCGGACCCGAAGTTGGAAGCAGCATGAGCGCGTGCGCATTGGCATTTAAAACAGCGCGAATGGATATCGCCATTTTGGCAGCTTCCGGCGAGGTCATAGGCTCGGCGAGCGTGCCCTCGACCAGTTTGTGAACCTCGGACAAATCAGCGGTCATTAACCGCTCTGCAAGCGCCGCATTGGTCGGCGTTCCGGCGCGCACCAAAGCCATGCAGGATTCCATGAATATGGAGCGTGCACCCAGCACCCAGAACTGGTCATTGCCGCCACCATCGCTTGGGATCAGCGCCTCTGATGCTGCGTGAAATTCAGATATACTGCTGCACTCGTCGAAGATGCTCCACTGCGGACAGCGCGCATCCATCGGGTTTAAAATCATGTCGCGCGATGGATCGTAAAAGCGGGAAATAAACGCGCCGGTAAGATCGAACACGACCGCGCGCTGACCTTTTGCGCGTGCCTGAGTTATAAGGTCGAGCAACGCCACCGTTTTACCCGTGCCGGTGGTACCAATGAGCATGGTATGCTCGATTTCTTTGCGCCAGGGATAAGATACACCAGCGATTTTCGCGGGGATATAATAACCCGCTTCAATCAGTTTTTGCGCGCCCGCCAGCCACCAGAACCAGCCCAATATTGGCCGCAGTTCCTTGTGCTGTTTAACAAAGTTATTGCGCCAGATTTTGCGCTTCAATAGTCCGAGTTTGACGAGCGAAGCACCGCGAACAAATTTCTTTTCCTTGAATGATCCACCGAAATATTCGAGGATCCAGTAGAAGAGAAAAAAGGCCGGAACAAAGACGATGGCGGTAAACACCAATGCCAGCCCAATCGCCTTCCATAATGCACTGACTGCTTGTTCTACTGGCGGGTAATCCGATAACACCGAGATGGCCATTTCAAGGGTAGAACCATCAGCCTGTTTGAGCGCTATAAGCTTATCCGGATCAAACTCGATAAACCCATAAAAGCGCGCATAAATATCCATGCCAATGAGATAGAATTGATGGTCCGTGAGCGAAAAACGCACCTGCACATAACTGACGATCGCGAGCAATATTACCCCGGCGATCAGCGGCAGTTTAAGTCCCGCTGCAAACATGAAACTGAAATGTCCAATCAGCTGACTACCGCGGGTGAAATTACCAAGATTACGCTTCATGGCGGCCTCCATTCTGGGAGGTCTCTACAAGGCCAAGATCATCAATACGCTGTGCATAATCTTCGAACACCCGGTCACGCAATTTCTTGTCGGGATGAGCGGTTAGGAGCGCATCGAGCGCGATAGAAATGAACACCGATTGACGGTCAATTTTATCCGTGCCTGGAGATCCATCGCCGCCATTTTGTTCTTCGCGAAACGCGGCCATGATAATGTCGCGCATGATGACGCTGACGGTAAGGTCGAGCGTTTTGGCGGCTTCTCTAATCCAGCCAGCAACATGGGCCGGTAGGTATGTTTGTAAGGGTATATGTCTGGTCATTCTTCTATTCCTTCAAGGAACAGAAGCCTGACTCGCTTCTACGAAAGGCACTGCTAATATACACGGGCACCCAAACGCGCGCAATAACTAATAAATCGTTGTTATTGAATAGGTTATAGAGGCGCAATTTTGATCAAAAGTGTTTTTTGCCGGTACTTTTGATCCAAACAGGAATTGACACTTGGCCTTTTTCGAGCATTATTTCGCAGTTTCCTGCCTTACTGCAAACTTGTAAAGTTCGCGTACGGTGTGCACCTTATGTTCTCATTCCCGGTACGATGCTTCGAGATAATATTCTCGATTATTTCAGGTGGCGTTATGCCACGTGGATAGCATGGACAAAAACGCGCGCTGATGTCCAACATCAGTGCTCCATAGCTATCCCATGGCTAAAATTTAAAACTCAATAACAAACAAAAACAAGGGCAGCAGAATGGGAGGTACTGCTGCCCTTAAGGCACCCATTTGGGTGATCCCGTATCGGCACCAGTCCGGGTCGCAAATGGCCAGTACCGATACGGAAATTCTGAATAATCTTTATTCCTGATTGTTAGCAACTCGATTCCCACAGTGATTGTATAGAATCGACTTTCGGCAAAGTATCTTGTCTTTCTCTCTGTTAGGTTTAAGCTAACCGACAGTGCAGAAAATGTCTTTCAGGCCGACGGTCGGGGGGCTAGGTTTGAGAGGCATTTTCAGCATCACCACTTTCCGAAGCGAACAAAAATATAGGCAGAGACCGTTTCCGGCCCCTGCCCTGTGCATTCTCGTTAAAACTCATCCAGTAACGCTCCATGTACGGTATGGACAACTCGGTTCATTGCCCATGTCGGTAGCGCGTTATAATCTCCTTCATCCAAGGCTACATAACCCTGGTCCTCGTCTTCCACCACATGCTGATCGAAGAAGCTGTGAAGAGCCCTTCGTTCCGCTGTTTCTACCGCTGCAAAATAGCTTTGTGCATCAAATACCGTATCTATTGCCTGAGTCATACTACCTCCTGAAATTTGCCAAAATTGACAGAAGGTCTGTTGATGCGTGGAGGGCTGCCGGGTCACAGGACCGGCTGGAACAGGCGGCCGCGAAGCGGCGATGGGGGAAACGATTTTATCGCTCAAGGCGGCGCAGCCGCTGGAGCGTTAAAATGGTGGGGCCCCGTCGTCCTTTACGCGGTGGCTCTTCGCGCATCATGCTTGGACTTCAAGTGAGCAACCCCTCCCCATTTATCCAGTATGCACCGCAAAATAAAATCTCACAAACCTATTTCCTACACCCACGCGCGTATGCCATGTAGCTGTCACAGGGAGATCATTTTGAATTGAAAAGGATGATCTTATGACAAGAAGTAAAGGCGCGTTTGCAGCGCTCAGGAAACTGGAAGATGAACGCGCAAAGCTGGACAAGAAACAGCGCGAACTGGAGACCAAAGCAGCAGCCGAACTCGGGCGGATGTTCCTGGGAAGCGGCGTCGAAGCGTTTAGCGCAAAGAGCCTAAAACTCCTAGGAACGGCGCTTGGAAAGATGACCGAAGAGCAGGCACTATCCGCGCTCAAAATTGAAAGTTCCGCTTAAACGCGTTAACATCAACCTCCGCGCCGAAAACATATAAAAAGGCCCCGCCGGGAAACCGGCGAGGCCTGATTGATTAAGCATGAAGATCAAGGATCATTCATCGATGTCGGGTGCATCCTTGTTGTCCTGGGAAGCACCGCGGGTGAGAAAATCCACCTTGTCGGCAAGAATTTCGCAGCCATAACGTTTGATGCCTTCACCGTCTTCCCACTGGGTATAGTGGATACGGCCTTCGACCGAAACCATCTGGCCCTTGGTGCAATATTGGGCGACGTTCTTGCCCAGACCATTGAAGCAGGTGATGCGGTGGAACTCTGCATCCTTGACCGTGAAGCCTTTTTCATCCTTGTAGGTTTTGCCTTCACTGTTGCGCGCCGGGCGGTCGGTTACGACCGAAAGATTGGTAACCGTTGTGCCGCCGTTTGTTTCCCGGCTTTCCGGATCGCGGGTGACACGTCCGACCAAAACTACGATATTTGTCATGATAATTCTCCTGATTTAATCTTCAAACCGGACCATTCCGGCTTGCGAACTGACGACAGAAACAGGAAGAAGCGGCATTGCACCGCAGGGGCGCAGCCCCGGAGGGAAACCGGCTTTGTCCGGGTGGTGCGGGCAGCATCCGCAGGATGCAACACGGCCGGTAACAAAGCAGGTTGCAATGTGGCTGACCTGGTTCAGGAAGGTTCGCGAAAAAGCCGCATTGGTCACGGCTGATTTGGCCTTCGGGAAAAGCTGACAAGCCTCGTATTGGTTTCGTCAATCGCGATTGATGCTGGAATTATTACCGGCTGGCATGAGGGTTGTATGTCGGGAACGCGCTTGCAACATTGGCAAGACATAGGACGAAACAGGCTTCTCAAAAGAGAGCCCTATGCCGCCATATCCACGTTAATGGCAATAAGTTTTTGGTTGCCCCCGCATTATCCGGGCCTGTGGCTCGATCAGACGTGCCCATTCTGCAAAAGAGGGGATGGTTCCCCAATCTTCCATGACATGCTGTTCGCCGATCAAGCGGACAGGAACCTCGCGGCCATCGGCGTTAACAATGACCGTACCGAAGAGTGATTCAGCCATGAATATGCCTTCGGCATGATGCCGAAGCGCCCGGTGCCTCGGGTCCGCCAGTATTCCTTTCGATTTATCAAACCGTTGTTACAGGCGGGGCCGACAATCGCTGGCTGGACATTGCCGGAGCTTTTTAACCCGGCATGCTTGAATGCTCGTTGAAGGCGCCAAAAATCGGATCCCATTCTCGAACGACCATATTCTCGATCAAGCCCTCAGTCGCGTAGGGATCTTTACGGATCAAGGTGTCGAGAACTGTCCGGTCAGGCGCGTTGATAATTAGCAATGCCTCCTTCTGCGATGCATCCGTTAGCGGGCCTGAGGCCAGAAGACTTCCATCACTGAGCTGGGCACGAAGCCAATCTATATGTGGCCCGAGATGTTCGTGCCATCCAGCTTCGTTAGGGTGCTCGTAGGTAATTACGTATACCGGCATGCCTCAGTTCCTTTGCTAAACCAACGGAAAAATAGCACGGTGGCTCGTGTCACACTATCATTCGATGTTAGGTTGCGACCACAAAAGAAAAAGCAGCGGGAATTCGCAGTCACTTTCAAGAGTATCTATGCGCACGATTTGCCGTCCTTCTAAGGCAGGAAAGCCAGCACCGCCAAAGTGGTGCTGGCTCGGACAGCCTAGCTGACCTTGTCGGCTGGCTTTGTCTTGGGACTGACGCCAAGAGGGCCGCGGCGATCAACAACGGTGATACGCCGTCTCTTGGCTTCGATGACCAGACGTTCCAGCACTCCATTTCCAGGAAAGGCAATGACATAGCGGGGTGCGAGGCCTAGCATCTGTTCGTTGCGTTTGAACCCAGCTCTTGCACCCAGATGAAGATCCAGTGAAAAGGTAAGCTGCGCTACGCCGCGACGCTCAGCCCAAGATGCCGCTAAACGGTCGGCACCCTTGCCATCTCCGCCATGGACCAACACCATGTCACCAACGGAATTATGTACCCTGTCGAGCGTGGCCCAGACATTGTTGGCAAAGGTCTTTGCATCTTCAGTGCAGTCTTGCTTGGTGCGGCCACCAGCAAAGATGATTGGCGTACCCTCGGGCATCAGCGCTTTGCGTCTGGACTGGCTGCGTGCTTGCAGGAAATCGCGGCCCTGAATGACGGCAGAGGTCAGCATCGCCCCGTGATTGGCTCGGGAACTGGAAACCGGCTTCCAGGAGCTATGCATTTCATCGAGGTAGAGCGCCGCTGCAACCTCGCGCATTTCTTCAAATGCGACCATGGAAGCTTCTGCCGCTTGCGCGCGTTCAATCTGCTCTTCCAGGTTACTGGTATGCACTTCCGATCCATCGGCAGACACGACCAATGCCCGGACCTGATCCGATGCACGGTCAAGCTGCTTGGATTTACGCTGCGCGGCGCGGTGGAAGAGATTGACGAAGCCCCATCCAATATCTTCAGCGTCGGCTTCAAGAGCGGTATCGGTAAAGACAGCGAATAAATCCGACCAAACAGCTGCAAGTGTCTGCGAGATTGCATCCTGAGCTGGAAAATCCGAAGATGTGAATGGGGATTGGCTGATCGTGAGACCGGAAAGGTCAAGACCAGCAAGTTGTTGCTTGAATATATTGTCCATGATGTTCTCCTGATGTGCGGGAGATGTGCGGCACCTTGCCGCTTTATCCCGCAAGAGCCCGAAAGGACCGTCAGGGCACATGACGCACCGCTTGCCCAAGCGGGGAACCTCGCGAGACAAGGCTGGCGCGGGCTACACGGGCCGCAGTCCTCGCGGGGTTGCGTCAAAGCCCTGATGGTCCAGGGCCTCTCTTGCGCAGGAGAAAAAGCGGCTGGATGCTCCGTCTACCATCAGGAGATTATGGGATCAGTGTCCAGGCGAACTTGGCAGCCCGAAAATCTTCGGTTCAAAGGCGTAGCTTCCTCCGCCAGGAAAAGCCGCAATGGCGTTCAGTCGCCCCTGCTCGAACCGGAAATGCCAAGTCTGGCGATAATCCGGTGTCTTCCCGGCGAATATGGATGGATCAAATATGGCGCTATTATATCCAGCATCCGGATCACGCACCGAAACTGTACGAATGAGCTGCGCATCTGCATTGCGAGCTACATCAGCGAAATCCTGACAGGCTTTGTATTCGCTTGGATGCACCCAGTCTGATACCTGCGCGTCAAATGGCGGCCTGGAAAGATCAACTGCGCGTGAAGTCGAAACAGCAACGGAAAAACTCAGATGCTCGCTGGTCCGGTTGCCTGGCACAAAATCCGGTGACCGGCTGAAAAAGCGCAATCGCCAATAGGCGGTCTCTGCAATCGCTGTGGCTTCGGCCTCGCTGGCGTAGAAAATACCAGGACGCTCGTTCGCCCGCCGGAACCGGCTTGGGCTTTTATGACCGTATCGAAAGGGTGAAGCGAGAAGATAATGCAGACCTTGTGCAGACTTGGGAAGGTCCGGCTTTGCTTCTTCGGCAAGCTCTTCAAGGCGTGCCTGATCTTCGAAGTTTTCCGCTAGACGATGGGTGGATATCCGGTGCTGCGCTTCAACCACCCGCCAAACGGTTTTGCGGTAGCGGCGAAATTCAGACGCGAGCGCGGTGGGCGTCCACATAGTCACATACCGTCAAAAGTCCCTTGAAACTGTCGATGAGGTCAATCGGCCGCGCCTCGAGATCAAGATTATGCGATGTCAGCCAGGATTTGGCTGCATCATCATCACTGCCCATCAGCGCGTCCAGACTGCGGAACAGTCGCAAGAGAAACTGTCCGGCTTCAAAAGATTTGGAGGCAGGATCAAGAAATGTTTTTCCGGAACGAAGCCGGGAAATGGTTGCTTCGGATAATCCCAGCACTGAACTCAGTTTCACATTGCTCAAACCCCAATATGCGGCGATTTTGCTGATCGCAGAGGTCAGCAACTTGTCATCACTTTCTTTAACACTCGGCGCACGGCTGGCCACTGACATTTCCTTTCTTTTGAATGAACTACTATATATCCTTTCATTTGCAATATTGCAAGTTTAAACCCGCTGGCCCGATGATGCCGGTTCATAATGCTTGAACAGCCTCATAAATAGCCTCGCCGTTGGAAAACCTGCCAACGCAGCGGTATTCGCTAAATATTTCCAGAAACCGGGGTTCGACTTGAGCAATCCAGCGGTCAGTTCGTCCGGTCCGGGAGCAATTCATATCACTGTCCCAGTAGCGATCATCATCGCGCGTAACCAGCCAGATTGCTGCGAGAGAGACATATACCCAGACACCTAAATCAGCATAAGCATTGCGCAGCAGGATGCGATCCTCGCGCCCGCGCCATCCTTCGTAGCTCTCTTAAGATGGAAAAGCATGGCTCGCAGAATGTATGACAAACTCCACCAAATCCTCATAGACCCATTCCCAATCATCGTCGTTTTCGCATTCCAGCGCGCGAAATGCGACAATGGCACCATTGGGATAGCTGACACTGCGTCGCATGATATTTCTCCTCTGTTAGATTATGCGGCATCGGCCAATTCGCTGCGCGCAACGCCAGCCTCGCGGGTCTCATGTCCCCCGAGACGCAGAAGCATATTTGAAGCCTCTTCGGCGCGTGCAGCAGCGGTGAGCATTGCACGGTCGTCTTTTTTGAGCAATTTTAGCCAGCTGGCGATATAGCTTGCGTGACTGTCGAGATGGGAAACTGGCAAACCAAGCTCAGCGCCCAAAATCGCACTTGATAGTTCGGCAGCCAGTTCTTCTGCGGCATAGGCAGCGCTTCCAAACCGGTTATTGAGATCGCGGTCTAGGCGTGATTTGTGACCGGTCCAATGCGAGAGTTCATGGGCCAATGTTGCATAAAAATGGTCATAGCCATTGAAAAGAGTTGCTGGCGGCATCGTAATGCGATCAGCCGTAGGTTCATAATAGGCCGAGCTGCCCTGCTCTCTAATATTAGCATTTATTTTCGCGAAGAATGCGTCGAAAGCTGCTTCACGGCCTGCGGGTTCAGTATCCTGGACATCGGCCCCAGGATAATAGCGTTCGGGCAATCCATCACACTGGTCTGCATTGAAAATGGCATAGGACTTTAGAACGCGGCGGGTTTCCTCCTGCGCTTCACCATGATCCGCTGCTTCGACTTCTTTGGTGTAGCTTTTGTAGAATATGGCGATGGACGATTTTTCGCCTTTGCGGACCTGACCACCAAGCTCCGCGCACTGCCTGTAAGTCATCCAGTACGGAGCGTTATAACCGTTCTCTTGCGCCATCATCCAAAGCCAGAAGACATTCATTCCGCGATAGGGCGTACCGCAACTGCGCAGAGGCCGTGAGACTGGAAGCCCTCTCCAAGGCTGGATCCATGGCTTTGTTCCAGCTTCCAGTTTTTCAATGATCGCGGCGGTAATTCTCGCGGCGGGCGATATTTTAGGTGAGCAATATGATCTTCTGGGCATGTGTATTCTCCTGAACATCTCCAGCAAAATTGCCGGATCAGACAGGTCCAAGCCCCCTCTCCTCTTGTGTTTGGGTGGACGCAAAAATTCCAAAAATGAAAGAAGCGGCTTGCCCCGAAAGGCAAGCCGCTTCAGCCAGAAGGCCACCTGTCAGGAGGAGGATCAGGCAGCCCTATCAGCTATCTCAGGTACATCTTCCGATACCTCGTGTTCCGAAACATCATCTTCCAAAACTTCATCAACCGCTAGCGGATCAGCAAAGCACATCGCATCGGGAACCCAACGCGCAGCTTGCTGCTTGACCTCGGCCTCTGCAATGAAGTTTCCGGAGAAGATTCGCTCGGCCGTTGCTGCAAGATCGGCCTTTTTGGATGCGCCGTAGCGGTTTGAAAGCTCCAGACCGCCAACTTCTTGCATGCCGCCAAGCGTTTTGGCCTTGGGTACGCGGTCAAAATAATTGGCCGCAGTCGGGCGCCACCAAGCCGCCATATCAATTTCCAAGATACCACCCAGATAATCGTGCAGCGGAACTTGCCGGTCTCCTTCAACATTCAGGCTTGCAACGAGCGTTCGCGACACGACATGGCCGAGCCAGGCGCTGCGCGCGTCATCGCTTAGCTCCCGAAATGCTGCGAAACGCTCGACATCGGTAGTTCCAGCTTTCCAACTTTCATCCAGCGATCCGCGCAATTCCGCCAGGCTTGCACTTGCCGGTGCATCCTTTGCCTCAAAATTATGCGCCGGACCATGGGCGACCGGGCCCTTGAGAGTCGATGCCTCCTGTGCCCGCCAATCATGGCTGTCGCTATCCGCAAGCGTGAAGATCATAAAATCAAGCGCGAGCGCCGGATCGCTCGCCACATGAAGCGACAAAATATCGCGCCGCTGCATCGCCAGTTCATCGACAAGTCGTTTGGACAAAGCCGCACGCTTGGGTTTGGCGGCTTCGCCTTCCTCGACCAGTTCGACGCCTTCATCTTCGGCCGGGACATCAGCCTTGTCGGTATAATATTGCGGAACCAACGTCGGTACCCCGTCATTACCAAGCGCCAGAAAAGCGCCAGCTTCGCTGCGAAGCTCATCGGCCAGAACTGGCTTGCGATTATTGAGCGCGCGCATTTCCTGTTCGATTTCCGACACTCGTTTCTCGGCTGCGAAAACGTCATCTTCGCTGCTGTCTTCATTTTCGAGAATGACGGCCTCATTGTCGTATTCGATTTCCAACTCGGAAAGACGCGCGATTGCTTCCTCGCTCAGCGGTTCAAGCTCGGTAGGAAGCCGGTTCATGCCTTCGATCAACTCGTGCGAGACATAACAGTCGAGAGTCGGCTTTACCCAAGCGAGACCATGCTGGTCTTTGACCTCATCGGCACGCCATTCCATTTTCTCAGCGGCGAGACGCTCCAGAAGCGCAACATCAACCCAGCTTTCGCTCTCATCATCATCGAACAGCTCCCGGTCGATCTTGCCGCCTGCCTCGAGATAAGCATCGCGCCCGACCAGAACAGCACGGGGATCACTGGCCAGGACACTAGCGTCCAGAACCATGCGCCGGATGCTATCGGGTGTAATTTGATAATAAGCGCCCGAGACTTCCTCGAACACCTGGGCCTGGCGTTCGACATCCGAGGTCGCGCCATAAGCTTTTGCAACATCAAGCGTGATGTCGCCGCTTGCCAAAGCCTCAAAAACCACTGGTGCTAGTTTGGCGAGCCGCAGACGCCCTTCGATAAAGCGAACCGTCTGACCAAAGCGGATGGCGACGTCTTCGACGCTTGCACCGTCATTGATAATGTCCTGGAACGCTTCGGCTTCATCGGCTGGGTTGAGTTTTACACGTTGGAAATTCTCGGCCAGACTGATTTCGCGGATCTCATGTGCTTCGCCGTTTTTAACGAGGCATGTAATCGGCTCGTTTTTCTTAATCGCCTTGTCCTTGGCAAGAGCCTTCAACTGTTTGAGACGCCGGCCACCTGCCGTGACCTCAAATTTGCCGCGCGCAATCGCGTTGACGACCAGATTTTGCAATAATCCTCGCGCTGCAATATCCGCCTTCAGCCATGCATCGGCAGCCGGATTAGACCGCTTGCGAACATTTTTCTTGGATTCAACGAGCTTGTTGAGTGGTATAGATTTGAACATTTTTTAACTCCTGAAGAAACGAACCAACGATTTTCGGCGACCACCGCCAAAACCGGGTTCAAAAGAGCCAAGCCTCCTCCCCTCTGATTGCCAGGAGTGACGGGTTGGCTTTCTGATTGTTCGAAATTGAAGGAGAGCGGGATCACTCAGGCCGCCAGTTTTTCCAGTATCTGCGTTGCTTCGTTGACTGGCACAAAAAGGCGCGTGCGATAGCGGATGATCTCGGTGAAACAGCCTTTGGATTTATACCAGTCGAGGCGCTCAGCAGAAAAGCCTGTCAGTTCCAATCGCTGACTGCCATAGACCATCGAGCGTTTGGCCATGAGACCATCATGGCTTTGGACAGAGACTGGCTTACCGCTTTGCATCACCATTTCCGCAATGCGCGAAGGATTTATTGATTGGTTCATGTCGAGACCAAAGGCGCGGGCTAGGTCGGCCATATCGAGCTCTGAAATTTCGCGGCCAATGATCGAACGCCCGTCGTGTGCTGCAATGCGGGTGACACGGACAAACTCTCCTGGAATTTTGTTCCAGACTGGCAAGAGCAATCCGGTGGCGAGGTGAACGCGTTCATGGGCCGTTTCCATCGCCGCTTGTTCTTCCTGATCCAACCAACCTTTTCGAAAGCTTTTGAAATCGACCTGCTCCCAGAGGCTTTCCGACAAGGCTTCGAGTGTCCAGTTTACCGTTTTTAGCGGCCTGATTAGGCGACGACGTTCGATTGTCTCTCCCTCATCGGTGATCATACGCCGGGTAGGAACCGACAAGGCCATACCGCCGGAACGCGCATTGCGTAATAGTTGGACCTGCGGCAGGCTAAAGTCATGAAGCTTGTAAAGCCGCTTGAAGCGAAGCGGTCTAAGCGGGCGCTGTGTTTCCAACGTCACAAGATGCGTGGTAGCGCCCGAAATGCCATCCGTTCGAAGCAGCTTGTCCGACACAATTTGAAATGTATCAACCGCAATCGTTTCAACGCCCAGATCCAGGGTTCCCGCTTCGCGCGCCGCTTCTACGCGGGCTTCGATCAGCGACAGATATTCATCAAATATTGCGTTCTGCAAAGCGATGGGCAGCGCCAGTATCCGATTTAGCCAGCGCTGGATGGTTGGTAGTTTTTCAGTCAGATCACCATCGGGGGTTTCAAGCTTAAGGCCCGTGACATCCTGAAGCCGGTCCAGCGATACGGCCTCCAACTTGCCAGCATAAAGCAAGTGAAACCAGCTGGAGAGCGCATCGCGAGCATATTCGCTTTCAAGATTATCAGCCGGATTAAACAGGTTTTGCCCACCGGTCTGCCTTTGGCCGCGGGTCAAGGCGCCAAGGCTATCGAGCCGCCGGGCGATGGTGGAGATGAAACGCCGTTCGCCTTTGACGTCAGTGGTTACGGGCCGGAACAGCGGCGCGGACGCTTGATTGGTGCGGTTGGTGCGGCCCAGGCCCTGTATGGCATTGTCGGCCCGCCAGCCCGGTTCGAGCAAGAAATGGACGCGGCGTTGCTGGTTTTGCACGTCCAAATCGGCATGATAGGACCGGCCTGTCCCGCCTGCATCGGAAAATATAAGCACGCGCTTCTCACCGTCCATGAAACTCTGGGCTTCGATTAAATTCGACCGCGCCGTGCGGCGTTCGAGGCGTTGCCGTCCGTCGCTGCCATTTACCAGCCTGCGGGTCCGGCCCGTCACTTCGGCAACATGGTCCGTTCCAAAACGTTCGATTACCGCATCAAGCGCCGCCCAAATGGGCGGAAGCGCGCAAAGCTTTTCGATCATCGCGTCTCTTGCCTGAACCGCGAGCGGGCAGAGTACCGGATGCCCTTCGGAAGTGGACATAGGCTCTGATCGCAAATTGCCATCATCATCGCGAAACACCTGCATCAAACGGACCGGAAAACTTTTGGCCAGATAATCAATGACATATTCGCGCGGGGACAAGTCGATATCAAGCTGCTCGCGTTCTTCGGCGCTGAGATCGGCAAGTCTGCGGTTGAGCATGGCCTCAGCGGTTGAAACTAGCTGCACAACGGCGGAATGTCCCTCTTCCAATGCGTGTTCGATCGCCGGGAGCAGGCTGGGAAGTTTCATTGAGAGCAGCAGCTGCGCAAAGAAACGCTGCTTGGTACCCTCAAATATCGAAAGCGCCGCTGCCTTCGCGTTCCGGTTAAGCGTATCACCGCTATCTTCATCAACTATTCGTGTGGCTTCGAGCGCAACGTCGAGATTCTTGTGAATAATCGCCCAAGCCCCGGCATAACTATCGTAAACCGATATTTGTTCCTTGGTCAGTTCATGTTCGAGAAGCTCATATTCAACGCCCGCAAAGGACAAGGCGCGGGCGAGATAAAGCCCTTGGGATTTCAGATCGCGCACGACCAGTTCCATCGCAGAAATACCGCCCGCGCGGATATCGCTTAAAAACTTGTCATAATTTGGAAAGGCGGTTTCCGGCCCCCAAAGACCAAGACGGGCCGCATAGCCAAGGTTGGCGATATCGGATGCGCCGGTTGCCGACGAATATAATACTCGCGCGCGGGGCAGAAGATTTTGAAGACGCAGACCCGCAATGCCCTGTTCCGATCCTTTGACCTTGCCGCGGCTTCCCGTTCCCCCCAGGGCACCCGCCATCGCATGAGCCTCGTCAAAGGCGATGACGCCGTCAAATTCCTTCCCTGCCCATTCGAGTATTTGAGCAAGCCTTGTCGTATCCATCCGGCCCGACCGCAGCGTTGGATAGGTGACGAATAAAATTCCGCCTGACATTGAAACCGGCCGTCCCAATTTCCAACCCGATAGCGACTGGATATCAAGCGGCAAGCCGCCAAGGGCTGACCAGTCGCGGCGGGCGTCCTCGAGCAAGGTCTCGTTCTTGGTTATCCAGATATGGCGGCAATGGCCCTGCAGCCATCGGTCCATGATGACGCTAGCAATCTCACGGCCCTTGCCTGCTCCGGTTCCGTCTCCGAGGAAGAAACCCGTCCGGTAGCGAAATCCCTTTTCGGACGGTTCCAGCCCGGAACCTTGATTGATTGGTCTGTAAGTACCAGGCAGATCGCGGGCGAAGGCATTTACCGCATAGATAAGCGTTTCGCACTGCGCATCGGAAAGAAGCTGTTTCTCCCGCCAGTTTGCTGGAACTACCGGTTGATGCTGTGGGACCGGCGCAGCAACCGACCCCATCGCTACCGATTCAACCAGCGGGGTCGGATGAACTGGTGCATTTTCGATTGTTATCCGGCTTGGCCGGTAGGCCAGATAAATGCCTTTTTGTTCCGGGGTTGGTGCAGCATCGTCGAGAACTTCAAAGATGAGCTTTTCGGATATTTGTGTGCCGCCCAGGGGCTTTGCAACCGGAGCGACCGGGCGTTTGGAACGATTGCTCGACACCAGTGCGAGCGGCCTTGGTTTGAGTTTGAATATCTGCGTTATTGGTTTGGAGGCGGCGCGAGCGGGCAAAGCACAGCAGACTCTGTACAAACCCTCAAAATCAGCGATGTCGATTGACTCTGCGCATTGCTCGGAAGCGACCTTGTCGATGACAACGAGACGCACGGTGATGCCGGTTCCCCGGCGTGCAAAAGATCGTGTGATGCGGGCATCCAAGCGAAGCGCACAGGATCCAAGTTCGTTTTTGGCAAATTTGGCAGCGCTAAAGCCTTCAGGCATGATCGCCACAAGCCGGCCGCCAACTGCCATACGCCGCCATGCGGAACGCAAGTGCCGCAGGGCTGAGCGACTATCTTTTCCGCGTTCGGCGCTACGCGCAAATGGCGGGTTCATAAGCACAAGACTTGGATTGTGACGGGATGGAAGCAACTCATTGATCAGCTCGCCATCGTGCGCGGAGAGTGCAGCGCTTGGAAACAGCTCACTTAGACACGCACTGCGCAGGTCGTCGACTTCATTGAGGATCAGCTTCGCGCCGACAAGATGCGGCCAAATGGCGAGAGTTCCCGTTCCCGCAGATGGCTCGAGTACGATATCTTCGGGCTTTATGCCCGCTGCCAGGGCCGTTACCCATGCAAGCCGAGCGGGTGTCGAAAATTGCTGGAGGGAAATCTGGTCATCATGCCGGTTATGTTGTGGGGGAAGAGCTTGCTCCAGAATTTCGAAGCATTTGTCGGTTTCAGCAAAATCGGAATCTAGCGTGATTCCGGAATGTTCGCGAAGCCATAGCAGCTCAGCCAGCTCGATGGCGCAGCCGGTCATTTTTACCGACCAACCATCTGCTGCATCGCTGTTTCCGGTGAGTTTTTGGAAAATGGCATTGATATCTTTTCGCGTGACTTGGGAGCCTGCTCCTAGGTGACCTGCTATGTCATGAGCGGCCTTGATTACTGTTTCGCTTGCCAGATCCGGTGTATCGTCGAGTTGAAGCTGTGCGTTTTGTAGAGTCATGATGGTTTTCCTCCGTTAGGCACGGACAGACCTCAGACGGCCATCTCGTGCGCAAACAGGGAAAAGCCCCCTTTCCTCTGGGTCAAAGGTGGACCGGGTTGGTGGAAGCTGCGTTTGCTCGAAACAACTCATTATTCCAGTCATCGCCGCGCCGGCTGGGCCGGCGCGCTATAATCGACCGGCCGGTCATCTGAAAATGTTCACGTGCCTTGGCTTCGGCAAGGTCACCGCCAGCGTCATGATCTACGAAGAGATAGAGCTGCTTCACGCTTTCCGGGATGGTCACGATACCAAATCGCTCATTGCCCAATGTTGCCCAGATCGGAATGCCGGTAAGCTGGACCGCGGACATGGCGCTTTCTGTGCCTTCTGCCAATCCAAGAACACCATCTTTGGGTGGAAGAAGACGCACTGCGCCGGTACCGAGCGATCCGAGCGCGCGTTTTGGTTTGATGAAATCAGCCTGGCCTGAACCATCGGGAAGTAGGAAAGTCCGGTGAATGGCCATGATATCAGCGTCAGTGCGCACCGCTGCCAGCATCGCTGGTAGAAAACGGACATAGCCTTTGGGACCAAGCGGCGTGCGTTCGAGGAAGCGCAATTCTGGGGAAGTCCTATTGATTAAACGCTTTTTGAGATAAGTCCGCGCAATAGTTCCCTGCAGGCGCTGAGCCTGCCGCCAGAGCCGCTGTGCATTAGCGCTCGGTTTTATCTCTTTGGGGCTTGCTGCGGGAATTGAAACGGAGCTCCCACTAAACAGACTTCGTGCAGGCACGCCTTGGCGCTCAAAACCAGCAATCACGTCTTTTTGTGGACAGCCCGCGAAACAGTGAAAAAGAATCGCGTTTCGGCCGAGACTGACCCCAAGTGACGGCGTATTATCGTCATGTGCCGGGCAGCAGCACATTCCTTTGCTATTTTTCCAATAGCCTGAAAATTTTTCACAAATCTGTCTGGCAGTATTCTCGAGGGAGTATGTGGGATTGGTTAGTACGTTACGGGACATCGAGGAGTTCCTTGCATCTGCGCCAGTTCTCCCCTTCCCGGCAGCCTCCCCTCTTCAACACGTAAGAAAACGCTTTCCTACAGCTATATGTTCTATTTATGTTCTCATCCGATTCGATGCAAGATGGAGATGAATTTTGGCAAAGAAGCTATCGGTAGGACTGTTTACGATTGGGTTGTGTTCCAGTGTGGCATGGGCACAGGACCTGAGTTTACAGGAAAGCAATGGCGCTTCTGTGCCGGAACCTGGGGATCAGCAGGTCGCTGGAAATTCAACGTTTCAGTTGTTCCAGCATGGAATTTGGCAACCGGAAAATCAGCTAAAGCCCGTGACTGGAGCACCGACAAATCACGAAGGTGCCAAAACCAATCTACAACCGAGAAAGCTTACAGGACTAAGCCGATCAGCCTCGTCTAGGCGGTTTATTTACCTAACCTCCATCCGGGCAGCCGAAAGAAAACACGCCCTTCCCTTTGGGTTACTCGACGCTCTAATTTGGCAGGAATCTCAGTACAATCCTATGGCGGTTAGTCCAGCCGGTGCCGTTGGTCTGGCCCAACTCATGCCAGGGACAGCTTCGGATCTTGGGGTACGCAATCGCTACGATCCGGTGGCAAACATTAACGGCGGTGCGCGCTATTTACGGCAAATGCTGGACAAATTTGGCGGGATTCATTTGGCGCTGGCAGCATATAACGCAGGCCCTAACGCTGTGCACAAAGCCAAAGGCATTCCCCGATACCGAGAAACGCAGAATTATGTGAAGAAGGTTCTTGCGCGCTGGACAGAATCGGGGCTGTAGGACAGAGAGCGCTCAATTATGAACCATTCAAACTCAAACCGCCTTCGGCTGACCGGAAAACTCACCAAGGGATCACGGCACTACGTGCTGCAGTGTGAAGATGAGACGATGTGGCGCTTGAATTTTCAAGATCTGGATATCCCGGAAGAGAATAAAGATGTTATAATTGAAGGTTTCAAGGCCGGATTCGATGCCGTTGACGTTGATTGGGTTGGGCCTAAGCACGCCCTCTGAAGTTCATACATGCAGCAATATGTCGGGCTACAAATGTCCCGCAGTATCTATCCAATTCCCAATCAGTACTTTTCAAAAATTTGGAAAAATGTTACCCAGAATGTTACCCAGGATCATTTTTGAATATTTTGGATCAGCTAAGTCATTGAAATATGGTGCGCCCGACAGGATTCGAACCTGTGGCCCCCAGATTAGGAATCTGATGCTCTATCCGACTGAGCTACGGGCGCTTTGTGCTGCCGGGTTTAGCCGCATCCGCAGGCGCATGCCACACTCAATTTTTGGATTCGGGCGGGAAAACCGGCAGTGGCAGCGGAAGGGCGGCGATGCCCTCTTCCGCTAAATCATCGACTTCTTCCGGTGAAGCCGTGCCGTGAATAGGTTTTTCATCGGCATCACCATAATGAATGTCGCGGGCTCGATCGGCAAATTTGTTGCCGACCCACTCGGAATTGGCGAGCATCTTTTCCTGCGCCTTGGCCAGTTTGCCAATCATTTCCTGATATTCGGCAAGTACAGTCGACGTGCTACTCACCGGTTTACCCATTTCGGGCTCGGGCCGCTTATCTGTAGGCCGTGTTGTCGGCTTCTGATTGCCCTTTCTTCCCAAATTTGGTGCCATCGCCGCCTTTGCGACATTATTGCTGCCGCAAACCGGACAGTCCAGAAGTCCACGAGCCTGTTGTTCTGCATAGTCTTTCGACGATCCGAACCAGCCTTCAAACCGATGTTGCCCATCCCCGCATATCAAGTCGAAAATTATCATGATGTCTTGACCGGCATTCCGAAAGTTTTTCGATTGGCAACCGCAGGAACCCGGGCACGCACTTCCTGAACTTTCCCTAAATCCATATCACAAAAACCAAGCCCGCTACCCTCGCCGATATCGAGCAATATTTCACCCCAGGGATCGACCACCATAGAGTGGCCATAGGTCGAACGGCCATCCTCATGCCGGCCATATTGAGCCGCCGCGACCACGAATGCCCCAGCCTCAATTGCGCGTGCGCGCAGCAATGTCTCCCAATGTGCTTTTCCTGTCGGCACCGTAAACGCGGCGGGGATCGCCAGGACGTCGGCTCCGGCATTGGTCAAGGCCTCGTACAATGCGGGAAAACGAAGATCATAGCAGATAGACAATCCCAGTGTGGCATCCGGTACGGCGGCTATAACGGCGCGATGCCCGCCAGCGTAAGCAGAGGATTCCCGTGGCGACTCTTCGGGGCTCAGATCGACATCAAACAAATGAATCTTATCGTAGCGCGCTGCGATCTCTCCGTCGGGATTGATGAGATAAGAGCGATTAAGCCACTTCTGATCTGGGCTATCGGCATTTTTAATTGCCAAGGAGCCGAGGTGCACCCAGATTGCCGCCTTCTTGGCTTCCGATCGTGCAGCCGACAGCACAAGATCTTCCGCCTCACTGCTGATCACCGTCGCCGCCCGCGACCGATCCCGATCCAGCAAGCCGGTCATCTCTGGCGTAAAAATAATCGCAGCACCGCCAGCCGCAGCCTCGGTTATCAGGGAACGGAGCTGTTTGGCATTTTTATCCGGATCAATGCCGCTGGTCATTTGGGCGAGCGCGATTTTCAAAGCAGATCAGCTTGCCAGAAGCGCATCAAGCTCGCCAGACTGATCCAAAGCGGCAAGATCATCCGATCCTCCGATATGACGATCATCGATAAATATTTGCGGCACGGTCATCCTACCACCGGAGCGCTGTATCATCTCGTCGCGCTGCTTGCCCCCCATGGTAATGTCAGTCTCTTCGAAACTCACATTCTTCTTTTCAAGCAAGGCTTTGGCGCGGAAGCAGAAACCGCAGGTAAATTTTGTATATATTTCAACTTTCGACATATTTCGCTCTTTCTAGCATCAGTCTGCAAATGGGCCGAAAGCCAATGAAATTCAAGCAATCGCTATCCATCCAGAAGCTAGCCATGTTCAAAATCGCTTATAACCCGAGCCCAGCAGAAAACGAACACTTGTTCTGCCCCGGCTTTTTTTAGCAGCCGCGCACAAGCATTGCTCGTCGATCCGCTGGTGTAGACATCGTCAATCAGCAAAACCGTGCTGCCGACGAGGCTTTCCTGCGCATCTGCGCGAAGTGCAAATGCTGAACCTACTATTCTGCTACGCTTCGCACCACTCATGCCTCTCAGAGGAGGCGTACGCTTGCTCCGGGCGATCACGTTATGATTCATCTCGATGCCGGTAGTCAGGGCAAGTTCTCTGCCAATCAGAACCGACTGGTTGAACCCGCGACGCCACAGACGCGTTCGATGAAGCGGCACGGGCACGATAATCGCATTGTCGCGACATTCTGCGACAAATTTTTGCAAATGTTGCGCGATCAATTTTGCAAGGCCCAGCCGGGTGCCATATTTTAGGCGCATTGCGATTAGCGAACTCTGGTCATCGTAACGCACCACGGCCCGGACGCCGTCGTGAAGGGGTGGATCCATCAGACATTTGACACAGCGACTGTCTTGAGGATGGTCAAATGCCAATGGCAGGCCGCAAGCTGCGCACCAGGGCTTCGCCAGAAAGGACAGTTTTTGCCAGCAGAACAGACAGAAGCGGTTATCCGCATCCACTGTCACGCCGCATATCGGGCATCTTGGCGGCAATGCATAATCGACCAGTGGTCTGAACAGGGCTAGCAACGACATTTGATCTTTTTGTCCAGCGCTCCTAAAGCCACAAGACCCTATGACCGATACAGTCAACGTACCCGAGATTTTTAATCGTCAACGAAGACGCGTCGTCCGCGATCGCGCTTTTTCGCGCGCAAAAGGTGACGATTTTTTCTCACAAATCATGGCCGAGGAAATTGTCGAGCGACTGGATGTGGTCAAGCGTAGTTTTCGACGCGCGTTGATTATCGGTCTGCCCGCAGCGGGGCTTGGAAAGAAGCTGGAATCGCGTGGCATGAAAGTGGTGTTCGCCGATTCCAGCGCCAGGTTAGCGAGCGCACTCGGCGGTGTGATTTGCGATGACGATCGATTACCGTTTGCAGATCACAGCTTTGATTTGATCATTAATATTGGTTCCCTGGATACGATCAACGATCTGCCAGGCGCGCTTGTCCTGATCCGGAGGATCTTGATCCCCGATGGATTGATGCTGGCCGCAATGTTCAGTGCGGAAAGCTTTCCGATACTAAAATCTGTCATCATGGGAGCGGAGGGCGACCGAGTTTCGGCCCATATGCACCCTCAGATCGATGTGCGGACGGCTGGCGACCTCGTGGCACGAGCGGGACTGACCTTGCCGGTGGCCGATAGCGATCACTTGCGCCTGAAATATTCAAGCCTGCAACGCCTGATTGCCGACATTAGAGACGTAGGGGGAAGCAATATCATGGCCGGGACCCTCACTTCGATCCCGCGGCATGTCTATGCTGAAATTGAACGCCGTTTTCGGGCTAAAGCCGGGCTAGACGGAAAATTTTCGGAAAGTGTGACGATCTTATATCTCTGTGCATGGGCCCCTCACCCGGACCAACCCAAGCCAGCCCGTCGCGGAAGCGGTCAAGTCTCTCTCACCACAGCATTTTCCGGGAAGGATGATCGCTGATCTGCCAGTCAACCAGCATCGCCAAGACTTTTTGACAACTTCTGAACCAATGGACCGTCCGCTGGTGGCATTGGCAAATCGTGAATGGCCTCTAATGGCAACCATTGGACGTCAAGGGCGTCGGTACTGTGGACACGCCCGGTCCAGTTGCGACAGATATACAGGAGAAGGAGCAGATGCTGGTCCTCAAGTGCCTCGCTTGCAAAAGCAACAGGCTCTATGTCCGGCTCCTGGACGTGGATGCATAGCTCCTCTTCGAGCTCGCGAACCAGCGCGGCTTCCGGCGTTTCGCCCGTTTCAACTTTGCCGCCGGGGAACTCCCAGAGCCCTGCCATCGGCTTTCCTTCCGGTCTCTTTTGCACCAAAATTCTGCCGTTTTCATCGACGAGCGCTGCGGCAACGACAAATAGATATGTCGGGTTTTTTTCCATTTTTTTATGCGTTGTTAGGATTTTATTAATCCCTTTCTGGGAAACCGGACTTGTTCACGACTTAACAGAACTTTATCCGTGTTGAGAGAGATGATTGATATTATAAAAAAATTATTTCTTTCGGACGAAGGTGCGACGGCTGTTGAATATGGGTTGATACTGGCGCTCATCGCGTTAACCGCAATCGTTGCGATTACCGGTGTTGCCAATCAAACCGTCGGAATGTGGAATGATGTTGCCAATCAGGTGACCGAAGTTTCATAATCGATGTTTCGCACTTAAACTATTGGTAAGGTTTCTAGTCTAAGCTGCTGATCATTGGATTTAATTTGGATCCAATTGGGTAAGTGAAGTTTGTCAAACATAGGAGACCAGACATGAAATTTGTACGCAAAATGTTTAAGAACGAAGAAGGCGCTACCGCCATTGAATATGGCCTGATCGCAGCCTTGATTGCCGTTGCAGCTATCGTTGCAATGGGCTCGCTCGGCAACACTCTGAGCAACACGTTCGAACAGGTCGACAATTCGATGAAACCAGCTGAATAGTCCACCAGACGCTCAATAGTTTCGAAAAGGGACGGCAGCCAAACGCTGCCGTCCCTTTTTTTATCAGAAAAATCAGTAGGTAATAATTTTTACTTTTTGACCCGCCCGCAATACATCATTTGCATTTAACCGGTTCAGTACCATGAAACGATCTTGCTGATAACTGGTGTAAGCCATTCGCGAAGACAGGCTTGAAATAGTATCTCCACTCTTAACCGTCACGACGTCAACCTTGCGAGGCCTGATTGCCGCCGCTTGTGCTCCCGAAAGTCTGTTCATACTCTGATACATGGGAGAGAAAACACCAGCACTTCCTGCTGGCGCAATAGTGGCGAAATGATAGGCGCTGCTTTTGGAAAACTCATAAGCGAAAACAGTCACATCGACAGGGCCATTGCTGCTGTCGACCCGCGCTATCGCATAAAATGCCGGCAGGCCGTTGACCGTTGTTCTTTCTATTGCGCCATGGGAAATAGACTTTCCCTCACCTGCGATTCCGTTAAAAGCTGCGTCAATATACGCGGTCATATTTCCGTTATATGCACCGGTCGTAAACTGGCCTTGACCACCTGATCCGACAATCGAGACGGCACGAGCGCCGTTTTGCATCGAAAAACCGCTGGGAATGGTGAATTTCAATCTCAGGTCGGGATGCAGAAAATTATTGCCCTCGATAACCCCTTGCTTCGGATCATCACCATAGAGGATACCATCAAGACTTTGCAGAAACTGATCGCGATTGCGCACACCACCAGATTTTTGCAATTTGCTCGCGATGGTTGCGGCCCGGGACACTCTGCGGGCAGGATCCGGGTGGGTGCTCGACCATTCCGGCGCACTCCGTGCATCCCGCCCCGCCGCACGCGTGTCGATCGCCGATTGTGCAGCGAGCGAGTATAACATCGTTGAGAGCGCCTGCGGATCGTATCCCGCCGAAGCCAAGTAGCGAATGCCGAGATCGTCGGCTTCATATTCCTGCTTGCGGGAATATTTCAGCGTCAGTAACTGACTGCCGGTGCCGAAGATTTCCTGCCCGAGCCGGCCAATAGCCGAATCGCCCAGCAACACTTGCGATCCTATTTGCCCCAAGATACCCAGAATACTGTTACGCGTCGCCGCCTTCTGCCGTTTTTCACTATGCCTGGCAGCAACATGGCCGACTTCATGACCCAGCACGCCAGCCATTTCCGCTTCGTCATTCATCAGCGCCATCAACTGCCGGGTTAGATAGACATATCCTCCTGGAATAGCGAAAGCGTTGTTAACGGGGCTATTCAGCAGTGTAACGGTGAAGTCACTGCGAGCATTACCAAGACCCGATTGCACTGCAATTTTCTGCCCCACATTAACGACATAGGCGACCTGAGGGCCGGTATAGGCGCCACCAAATTCCTCAAGCAATTGCGGATGAGCTTCTGCGCCTTGCCGCTTTTCCGCCGCCGATATTGAGCGCGCCTCGCCCGCCTGAGTTCCAGCAGACGCCACCGAACCGGCATCCGCCCCACTGCCGGTGCAAGCGACCAATGCGATAACTCCCGCAGCACTCATCAATTTTGTCGAAATTCGCTTCATATAAAGCTCCTCATAGTCGCAATGTACCTACCGCTAATGCGGTAAAAGGTTCCACGTGTAAAATGACGTTGCAGTTGCTTGCGACCAAGCAGCAGCTATATTTTTGGACTTTAGAGCGAACCCATTTGCAGGAATTTGTCCCGACGCAATCGCCTTAGCTCATCTCGATCCAGATTCTGTAGTTGCGCAAACTCTTCGTCAATCGCCGCACCGAGAGTAGCAATAGCCAATGGCTGATCTCGATGCGCGCCGCCTACGGGCTCCTCAATGATCCGGTCGATAACGCCCAGTTTTTTCAGATTTTGGGCCGTGATTTGCATCGCATCCGCCGCGACGTCGGCCTTGTCTCCCGTGCGCCAGAGAATTGAAGCACAGCCCTCGGGCGAAATGACCGAATAGACCGCGTGTTCGAACATCAACACGCGTTCTGCAGCAGCCAATGCCACTGCGCCGCCAGATCCACCTTCACCGACAACGATCGCCACCATCGGAACACCCAGCGAGAGGCATTTTTCGGTAGACCGGGCGATTGCTTCGGCCTGCCCCCGTTCTTCTGCCGACACACCAGGAAAGGCTCCCGATGTATCCACCAACGTCAAAACGGGAAGCGAAAAACGATCAGCCAGATCCATCAGGCGAATCGCCTTGCGATACCCTTCCGGCTTGCCCATTCCAAAATTGTGCCGCAAGCGGCTTTCTGTATCGTCGCCCTTTTCATGGCCAATAACCACCAACCGACGGCCTGCGATGCTCGCAAAACCGCCGATAATGGCCTGATCATCGCCAAAGTTTCGATCACCACCGAGAGGTATAAACTCGTCAAACAAGCCCGCGGTGAAATCTTTAAAATGGGGGCGTTCCGGATGACGAGCGACTTGCGTTTTCTGCCAAGGCGTGAGTTTTCCATAGGTGTCAGACAGCATTTTGGCTGATTTGGCCTGAAGCTTCTCGATTTCGGCCTGAATATCGAGCGAACCTTCATCCGCCGTATCTCTTAATTCCATAATACGGGATTCGAGCGCCGCGATTGGTTTTTCAAAATCGAGATAAGTTGTCATGAAAAAGAGTTAGAACCGGACAGGCGAAACGTCAACGCGCGAGATTTAGTTGGCTCAACGGATGACGATTATTCACCAATTCAACGAGGCGAGCGCTGTCGATATGCGTATATATTTGTGTCGTGCTGATGTCGCTATGCCCTAGCAGCGTCTGCAAAGCCCGCAAGTCTGCCCCCCCTTCGAGTAGATGGGTGGCAAAGGCATGCCGTAAAACATGGGGACTGATTTTCGCCGGGTTGATCCCTGCCCTCAAGGCATGTTCCTTGATGATCTGGAATAACCTGATCCTGCTGATGTGACCCGTTCTGGACGGAAAGAGCCATTTTTCCTTTGAATCAACAAATGCAGTCCAGCGGTGGACCGCGACCCTAGCTTGTTGAGAAATCGGGACCAATCGCTCCTTTTCACCCTTTCCTTTGATGATCAGGTAGGGCTTTTCTCCAACAATCGAAGATCGCTGCAAACCGACAAGTTCACTGGCTCTCAGTCCAGAACCATAAAGCAATTCGAATATGGCCGATAGCCGGACGACCGACGGTTTAGCCTGTTCATTGGCCAGCCCCTCTTCGATCAACTCGAACAAAAGCGAGATTTCGGAGTGCGACAAGGTCTTGGGTAAGGAGCGGACCGACCCGGGCCTCGGGAGCGCATCGGAGGGATCATTTTCCAGAAACCCTTCTTCCATGAGAAACCCAAAAAAGCGTCTCAAACTTGAAGACTTGCGAGCGACCGTGCTATTTTGCAATCTGAGCCAATGCGAAGGCAATTGCCTGATCATCTCGCGATCGGCGCTGGACAATCGGCCGCCTGTGATTGCGGAAGCTTGCTCCAAATCTGTGCGATAGGCCGTCAACGTGTGCTGCGACGCACCTGTTTCCGCCACAAGCATCTCCAGAAAACGGTCAATCAGATTCGCGTCATTGCTCATATCACCCACGAATAGACCTCACGTCCGTCGATGCAAAGATTATGTCCGTGTCAGGGCTTCCGCTGCAATCATGCGCGCTTCAGGCTCAAGGCCGACCCGTTTCAGGCTCTGCGTGATATGATAGAGATGCAAAGGGGACATCGCTTTCCAGTTCCTGCCCTGCATGCCAACAGCGGCAAGCAATGCAACGGTTCCCTGTTGGCCACGTCGAGCGGCCGACTGGATCGCTCTCGTCCATCTGGTCGATCGGTTTAAATCCAAGCCCAAATCATCGGCAAAATCATCAATTGCCTGCTGGTCGGCTCGACCCAGGCCAGCGACTGCCGCTAAGACAAATTTGCTGCGAAGTTGTTCTGCGCTGTCATCATTGTCGCCAAAATCATCCAGAGCACTGTAGGAGACAGAAGTTTTCGCAGGCGATCCGACTGCCAGAAGCGCCCATCCGTTACTACCTTGTTCGACAATATCTGCCCACCGCATGGCACTGCGATCGAGTCCGGCAGCAAGCATGGACGCAATCAGATCTCCACTTTGATCGCGCAGCGCATCTGATGGCGGAATTCTTGCGGCGGCGCGAGCGGTTAAAATCTTGGCCGAATATTGCGCAAGCGCACTATCGGATCGCCACCACAGATCGCGCATCGCAGCCAGGCGCGTTTCCGCTGTGTCATTCGTGTAGGCCTGTCGCAATACCGAGGCCAGTGCCTTCCGATCATCACTGGTGTCGGGGTCGTCATAGGCTGCGGAATAAAGATCGACCATCGCCTGATTTGATAACACCCCTATCGCCGCTGCGATATCGGCTGCTTTCATCCTGGACTCGAATGACAGCATAGGTGCTCGCACACGCCACCCCTGCACATGTCGACCAGCCTGATCATATAATCGATCTGGCGGTTCTACCCCGGTCGCCGCACCCAAGCCAAAGCGCCAGTTGTTGAAATACTCGACATCATCCCAAAAAATGGTGACTGCTCTGCGACCTTCGAAACCGGCGCCAATCGTCTTTTCTGCCAAGAGATAGTCAATGCCAGTGGCCACCTTTGCCCGCCTTGCTTGCTGGAGCAGGCTGGTGGCCCGGCTCTGCTCGCCCGTAAAGGAAGCACAAATGGGACGGAACATCACCCAGGTGGGGGCGTCGCTGACTTTCGCGCCGCCCTCCACAAAGGGACAGATTCCTGCGGGATCAGCGGTCGCCAGATGCGCTTGCATAGCCACTTCATAAAGCCTTGGTGTGTAATTACCGCCATCAACCTTCAAGACCAGCGAACGAGCCGCATCAGCCTCGCCCATGCGCAGCAAGCGCCAAGCGCGTTCGGCGGTCCAATCTGCAGGATTCACGTTGGCAGGGCTGACAACCTTGCTAAGTAATGTGCGACGAAGCAGTATCGAACCCCATCGCGAAATGACGGGGCCGTTCAGATTTTTGATCAGGCTCGTAAGATATTGGCCGCCTTCTGCACCGAAGGCATCTTTCGGCAAGCCTTGATATTGTGGAGTCAGAACGCCAATTTCTGCCATTGATCGCCGCTCACCAGCCGAGAGGGCATATTGGGGCTGGAGAGCATTATCCAGCGCATCGATATCGACTTCGCCTGTCCCATCCAGCGCGAGTGGAGGCAAATCCCGGTCAATTTCCGCGATATCGCGATCCGGGACGGTTGGACTGGATGGCTCGCTGGTTGGTGGTGCGATCGGACGTGCAGAAACCGGACCTGGAGCGGGCGTGGGAGAGACCGTCGGCGCTGGTCTTGGTGCCGGGGTCGGAGCATTGTCGCCAAATCCTGGTGGCAAGAGGGATTCAGGAGAATTCTGTCCCAGCACCGGAAGCGACGCCAGCAGCGCGCCCAAACTGATGGCGGCTAAAGATATATGCTTGATACGCATACGCATCTTATTACAGGTCGTCACCAATTACGGGCTTTTCAACCGGTTGCAGCGGCTGTTCGACATCCATCGAAGCCAAAAATAGTGCCGAACCGATCAGGAATGCGACAAACAAAATTATAAAAACCAACTGACGCGGCATCGATGTGACTCAATCTTTTTTACGGTTAAAAAATAACATAGTAAGCATTGGAATTTGCACCCTTAGCCAACCGTTGTATAGCCTTTGCCCCAATGGACAAAAACATTAAAGCCTCTTTCGACAATTCAGACGGAAATTCCGGTGAAAGGCCGGATTTCGTGCCTGAGCAGTCGATTGTGCTGGTCGGATTGATGGGAGTGGGCAAAACCACCGTGGGTCGGCGCCTAGCCAAACGGCTGGGTCTTGGCTTTGTCGATGCCGACGAGGAAATCGAGCGCGCCGCCGGCCTTACGGTCGAAGAAATCTTCGATCGATTTGGCGAAAACTATTTCCGGGACGGCGAACGACGCGTGATAGCGCGGCTGCTGGAAGGCAAGTGTCAGATTATCGCCACGGGTGGCGGCGCTTTTATGAACGAGGAGACCCGGGCCCTCATTCGGGAAAAGGCGATCGCGATCTGGCTCGACGCCGATCTCGACACGCTGGTGAAACGAGTGGCCCGGCGCAATACCAGGCCGTTGCTAAAATCCGGTGATCCGGCGAAAATCCTGGCCGATTTGGCGGTCATCAGGAACCCGGTATATGCCACCGCCCATATTCATGTCATGGGCAATGATTCGCCCCATGAAACAACCGTTGAAAATATTATCGAGGCATTGCAGCGTTGACCCAGATCCGAGTTGAATTAGGCGAACATAGCTACCCCATATTGGTTCAGCCGGGAGCGCTCGCGCGGGCGGCGGCGCATCTGCAAGAATTTGCCAGCAATCAGCGGCTTTTTGTGCTGACCGACGAGCATGTCGGGTCGCATCTGCTGCCGCCGTTGCGGGAGGCGTTTGCCGGAAGCGGAATCGAGCTTGTCGCAAAAATCCTGCCTGCTGGAGAGGTCAGCAAGAGCTGGCGTCAACTGGAAATGGTGACAGACTGGCTGCTCGACCAAGGCGTCGAGCGTTCGGATACTTTGGTCGCGCTCGGTGGCGGCGTGATCGGTGATCTCACCGGATTTGCGGCGGCGATTGTCAAGCGTGGCTGCGGTTTCGTCCAGATACCCACCAGCCTGCTAGCCCAAGTCGACAGCAGCGTGGGCGGCAAGACCGCAATCAACAGCTCGGTCGGCAAGAATCTGATCGGCAGCTTCAACCAGCCCCGGTTCGTGCTGATTGATCCTCTGGTGCTCAATAGCCTGCCAGACCGCGAATTGTGCGCCGGCTATGCCGAGGTCATCAAATATGGACTGATCAACGATGCCGGTTTCTTTGCTTGGTGCGAGGCCAATAGCAGGCAGATTCTCGACCGCGATCCTGATACACTCAGCGAAGCGATTGTGCACAGCGTGCGGGCCAAGGCGCTGATCGTCGGCGAAGACGAGAAAGAACTCAGCGGTCGGCGCGCGTTGCTCAATCTGGGCCATACATTTGGTCACGCACTCGAAGCAGAAACCGGATTTTCGGACAAGCTGGTGCATGGCGAAGCGGTCGCGGCTGGCATGGCGCTGGCGTTCCGATATTCGGTGCGGCGCGGACATTGCGATGCGGCGGATGCGGAACGGGTGACGGCTCATCTGAAGTCGGTTGGCCTACCTTATGATCTATCCACCGCTTCGGTGCAGGCTTCCGGACAACGGCTGGTCGACCATATGATGCACGACAAGAAGATGAGCGGCGGCACCCTGCCTTTCTTGCTCGCCAACGGCATCGGCCATACCTTTCTCGCCAAGGACGTCGATCTGAGAGACGTCGCGGCATTTCTGGACGAGGCGGCCTAGCACCCCCAGGGCACGTCAAATTTCTGGATTACTTGTCAGAATTATTTTCGAATCGGAGCTCTGCACCGGCGAGCATGTCACCGCCGGACTTCATTTGTGCTTCCAGCCGGTCGCAATCGCGCTGGCGGAATTCCTCGTCCACCTCCTCGATCAGACTGCTGTCCAGATCGATCGCAAACATCGTCTGGCGCGCGAGATGGATCGCGGATTCGAACATTTCCCGTTTCATCCCGACAATGCCAAGCCCCTTGAGCGCGATTAGCTGGCGGCGGTCATAAACCCTGACAAACATCTTGGTTTCCGGGAATGACTGCACGATTGCCCGCACTTGTTCGGGACCGAAGTCCGGGTCGTCCATGCAGAAGACAATGGCATCCGCTTCATGCGCGCCGGCGCGCCGCAACAGGTCGACGCGGGTGCCGTCACCATAGAAGACCTTGGCACCGACTTGCTGGTGAACATCGATCTGTTCGGGCTTGATATCGATCAGCGTCAGCGGGATTTTTGCAGCCATCAGCACTTGCGATACGGTCTGGCCGAATCGCCCCTGCCCGACCACGATGACCGATGCCCGATCGGCTTTTACCGGATCTTCCAGATTCGCTGACGACTTGCTCGGCGCGTTGCTGAACCGCCGTGCGAGCAGCATCAGAAATGGCGTCGTTGCCATAGAAATCGTAATGATCGCCCCGAAAAGACTGCTCGCTTCGGGCTCGATCAAAAGCACTTTTTCCGCCTCGGAAAACAGCACGAAGCCGAATTCCCCACCCTGGCTGAGCAGCATACCCATCGCCAGAGCCGGATTTGTTTCCATGCCGAACAGCTTGCCGAGTCCAAAGATGATCGCGATCTTGACCGTTACCAACGCAACAGCCGCGCCGAGCACGAAGCCCGGATTTTCGATGACTACATTCAGGTCAAGCATCATGCCGACAGCAAGGAAGAAGAAGCCGAGCAATAGCGACCGGAATGGATCAATATCTGCTTCGAGTTCGTGACGATAGGGCGAGTTGGCAAGCATGACCCCGGCAATGAAAGCACCCAGAGCCGGAGACAGACCGATAAATTCCATCAGCGCCGCACCGCCAAACACCGCGACAAGACCAGCGACAATGAACAGCTCGCGCTCGGCTATTCTGCCAATCACCTTGAGCAATGGCTGCAGCAGATATCTGCCGATGGCGATGAGCCCGCCAATTGCGAGGATGGCATATATGGCGGTCAGCCATCCCGAAGGGCCACCTTCGTCCTGTGGCGCACGCGATAGTGCTGCGATTATTGTCAGCAGCGGGATGATCGACAGGTCCTGAAACAGCAGGATCGAAAAGGCTTTTTCGCCGGTTGGTGTGTTGAGCCTGCCCGAGGATTGCAGCATCGGCAGGACCTGTGCGGTCGAGGACAAGGCCAGTGGCAAGCCGATGGCAATGGACGCGGCAAGCGTGAAGTTGGTCGTCGCCATGATCAGCAGAAACAGCGCGATGCCGCACAAGACGACCTGACTCAGTCCGAGCCCGAAGATCGCCTGCCGCAAACGCAACAGCCGTGCGGGCGCGAGTTCCAGCCCTACGATGAACAGCAGCAGGATGATGCCGATCTCGGAAAATTCAAGAATGGTTCCGGCGTTGGAGATCAACTGGAAACCCTGTGGGCCGATCAGGACACCGGCGATCAGATAACCCAGAACCGCGCCGATGCCAAACCGCCGGAAGACCAGCACCATCACCAGCGCTGCGCCGAGCATGACGAAACCGCCCAGCAGCAAATCGGCCATATGGGTCTCGGCTTCCATCGGTCAGGCCGCCTCTTGCTTGGCGGCGGCATCTGCCAGTGCCGCAATCACCGCATCATAGGGCAGCAATATCGCCGCATGACGGCCCTTGTGACCTTGTGCGGCTGTCAATTTATCCATATCTGGCCAAGTTCCGGGAGAGTCGACCTCCCCTTCCAAAAATGCGGCGAGATGGGCTCGAATGCTTTCGATCTCCGCGCCAGATTTTCCAATCGCTTGAGCGCCCAATATCGCCGCCGAAGCCTGACTCAAGGCGCAGGCGCTTATTTCCAAACCCAGATCCTGCAGCGTCCCGCCATCTGTAAGCGCGACGTCTGCTGCCACCTTGCTGCCGCAGGTCCGGGAGCGCAGTTCTGCCGTACCATCGGGCTTGTCGAGCCGTTGCTGATGCGGGATTGACACCGCCAGACGCAAAATCTCGCGCGTATAGAGCGCCCCGCTCACTGGTCTGGACCCGCTTCATCATCGGTCAGTTCCCGCTGTTCCTGAACAAAGTCGACCATGGCTTTTCCGCTTGCATTGAGGAGTGGGTAAGTACGCGATGCCGCCAGCCATTCCGGCCGCGGTTCTTCGGCACCATAGATGGTGTCATAAACCAGAACCACCAATAAATAGAGCAAGGTTGCACCTATCAGCCCCTTGATCATGCCAAAGCCAAAGCCGAGCACGCGATCGATCGGACCGAGCACGGATTTGCGCGACTTGGCCCCGATCGATCGAGCCACCCAACGCCCCAGGGCATAAGTCACGATGACGATCGAAGCGAACGCCAGGACCGAAGCGCCGCTCTCGCTGCCAACCGGACCGATCAGCCGGTCTGTTATCGGCGTATGGAGCGCCCAAACGCCCAGAACCACCAATATCCATGCCATCAAGGCAAGCGCTTCCTGAACGAACCCCCTCAGGAAGCCGAGCACGGCTGCGCCACCCATCAAAACCAGTACAAAAATATCCAGACCCGTCATCGGCTCTAGCTAGTCACGGTCGAGCATATGGTCAACGAGATTGGCGAGCTTGGCGAATTGCAGTTGCTTCATGCTGCCGCCGGTTTTTTCGCCCGAGGCGGGCAGCAGCGCACTGTTGAATCCCAGCTTGGAGGCCTCTTTCAGGCGCAGCGGCGTACGTGCGACGGGGCGTATCTCTCCGGACAGGGCGATTTCGCCAAATATCACCGCATCGCTGGGCATCGGACGCTCGGCATGGGCCGAAATCAGCGCCGCCGCGACAGCCAGATCGGCAGCAGGATCGGTCAGCCGGTAGCCGCCGGCGACATTGAGATAGACTTCCGCCCCCGAAAAACTGAGGCCGCAGCGGGCTTCCAGAACGGCCAATATCATCGCCAGCCGGGCGCTGTCCCAACCGACGACCGATCGTCTTGGGGTCGCGCCGCTGGCCAGCCGCACCGTCAGCGCCTGAATCTCGACCAGCACCGGTCGTGTGCCTTCCAGCGCCGGAAATACCGTGGCCCCGGTGACTTCCTCACTGCGGTCGGTCAGGAACAGCGCGGATGGATTGGACACTTCGGTCAGCCCCGCCTCTTCCATCGCAAAGACGCCAATCTCGTCGGTCCCGCCAAAGCGGTTCTTGATCGCGCGCAGGATGCGATATTGGTGGCTGCGCTCGCCCTCGAAGCTCATCACCGTGTCGACCATATGTTCGAGCACGCGCGGACCGGCGATGCTGCCATCCTTGGTGACATGGCCGACGAGCATAACCATGGTGCCATGTTCCTTGGCGAATTTGATGATTTCCTGCGCCGAGGCGCGGACCTGGCTGACCGTGCCCGGCGCGCCCTCGATCAGATCGCTGTGCATCGTCTGGATCGAATCGATCACGACAAAATCCGGGGCCTCGCGGCCAAGGGTCGTCAAAATATCGCGGACAGAAGTGGCGGAAGCCAGCTTGACCGGCGCCTTGCCGAGCCCCAGCCGACGCGCTCGCAACCGCACCTGATCCGCCGCTTCCTCGCCCGAGATATAGGCCACCGAAAGCCCCGCCTCCGCCAGCCGCGCAGAAACCTGAAGCAGCAAAGTCGACTTGCCGATCCCCGGATCACCGCCCATCAGGGTCGCGGAACCGGCCACGAGCCCGCCGCCAACGGCACGATCAAATTCGGCGATGCCGGTCTTTCTGCGGTCGGGCAGCGCAATCTCGCTATCCAGCCCGACCAACCGCACCTCGCGGCCGCCGCTCTGCAGATTATGCTTCGAGGCAAATACCGTTTCGCCCGCTTCTTCGACCAAAGTGTTCCACTCGCCGCAGTCGGCGCATTGCCCTTCCCAGCGATGCGCGATCGAGCCGCAATTCTGACAGACATATTTTCTTTTCGGTTTGGCCATCGAATTTATCTAACAGAACAAATGTAGAACACCAGAGATTTTGCGTCAAAAATTAAAACAGGGTCACACGGGTCACACCCCCTAAGAGAGAAAGTGAAATTACCTCAAAATCGCCCGCAACGAGACGCCAAGAGTGACAGTTTTGCTGATAGGATGCGAGTCCGTGCGGTTCATGGCAGTGGTTTAGCAGAGCGGCGGTTATGTAGGAAAGCGGCTTTTGCGATGGCGAAGCAAGACGTGCATCGAATAGGGCGCCTCACCTTCTCCCACTATCACCAACCCTTCATTCCAGCTTGCACCCTCACACCCATCCTGTAGTTAAACGGCATGCGGCAGAAAGAACTCAGACTGGCCCTGATCTGCTATGGCGGCGTTAGTCTCGCCATCTATATGCACGGTATCACCAAGGAAATCTGGAAACTGGCGCAAGCGAGTCGGGATTTTCACGATGGCACCCGCGTCGACCAGTGCAGCCGCGGCATCTATTATGACATATTGGATTGGCTGGAGCGGGAAACCGGAACGAGGCTGCGGGTGCTGCCGGACATTATCGCCGGGGCCAGCGCTGGCGGGATCAACGGTATATTTCTGGCGCAGGCGATCCTTTCTGGTCAGTCGCTCGACCCGCTGACCGACCTGTGGCTCGACACCGCCGACGTCGACAAGCTGCTCGACCCCGATGCGCGGCCATTATCGCGCTTTTCCAAATTCTGGGCCGAACCGATTGCGTGGATGGCGCTGGGTCGCAAGGGTGGTGCGGTCGAACAGACCGTGTCGAAGGAAGCGCGCGAAGAGGTCAAGATGAAGCTCTCGCGTTTTGTCCGCGCGCGCTGGTTCGCCCCGCCGTTTGGCGGCAAGGTGTTCAGCGGGCTAATCTGGGATGCGCTGGCAGCGGTCCGGGCAACCGAACGCGGGCCGCGCCTGCTGCCGCCGGGCCAGCCGCTCGACCTGTTCGTGACCGTGACCGATTTCGTCGGCCACCCGGAGAAGCTGCAGCTGCACAGCCCGCCCGACGCGTTCGAGATGGAACATCGGATCACCATCGGCTTCTCGACGCGGGGCAAGAGGGATGACGCGATTGCCGATCCGGCCGCCCTGACCTTTGCCGGGCGCGCCACCGCCAGTTTTCCGGGCGCCTTCCCGCCATTCACGGTCCGCGAACTGGACGAGCTCCTGGCCGACCATCAATATGTCTGGGAAGGACGGTCGGGCTTTCTGAAGCGCGTGCTGCCCAATCAATTTGCCGCCGGAACGGCCGAGGATACGGTGCTGATCGACGGCTCGGTACTCGCCAACGCGCCCTTTGCCCAGGCGATCGAGGCGCTGAAAAACTGGCCGGCCAAGCGGGAGGTGGACCGGCGCTTCGTCTATATCGATCCCCGGCCGGATCTCGACGTAGTCAAGAGCGACCGGGCGATGCAGCGGCTTCAGGCGGCGCAGGAGACGGAAGACGAGACCCTGCCCGGCTTTTTCTCGACGATCTTCGGGGCAATCTCCAATATTCCGCGCGAACAGCCGATCCGCGACAGTCTCAATGCGATTGCCGGGCGGTCGAACCGGATCACCCAGATGCGGTTGATCACCGAGAATCTGCGCGGCGAGGTCGAGCAGCATGTCGAAAGCCTGTTCGGTCGCACGTTTTTCCTCGACCGGCCGACGGCCGCACGGGTGGCGGCATGGCGGCGCAAGTCGCGGGACAAGGCGGCCAAGCTCGCCGGATTTTCGTACAGCGCTTATGGTCATCTCAGGCTGGCGACGGTGATCGAGGATATCGCCAATACGGTCCGGCGCACAAAAGCCGATCCCAATGCACATAATCACCCCGGTTTGCGCGATGCCCTTTGGGCCGAGATCCGCAGGCTCGGCATCGACACGATCGGGCTGAAAAGCGGCGGTCCGACCAAGCTGGCTGCTGAATTTTTCCGACAGCATGATCTCGGTTTCAGGGTGCGCCGGCTGCGCCTTCTCGCCCGGCAACTGGCCGAAGATCTCGACCGCGCCGACCCCGCTGATTACGAGGTGATGGAGGCGATGCACGACGTTATCTATGACTGCCTTTCGCTCTATATTGAACGCGAGACGATCGACTATCTCGGCGATGATTTCGTCAGCTTTGCCGAACTTGCCGAAGAACGCCCCGGACCGATGCTCGAGGCGCTGGCCAAGGCCCGCGATCTGACCGCGGCCGACGCGATTGTCGATGCCAAGCTGGCGACGGCGCTGGCGATGATACCGAAGGCGGAGAAGCGCTCAATGCTGCTCGCCTTCCTCGGTTTCCCCTTCTACGACATTGCCACATTGCCGCTGCTGCAGGGCGAAGGGCTGGACGAATTTGACCCGATCAAGGTTGACCGCATCTCTCCCGAAGACGCCAAGGCGATCCGCAAAGGCGGCGTTGCAGCGACGCTGAAGGGCATTGAATTCAACAATTTCGGCGCCTTTTTCAGCCGAACCTACCGCGAGAATGACTATCTTTGGGGCCGCTTGCACGGAGCGGAACGGATGATCGACATCATCTTCTCCACCCTGCCCGAATCCAAGCGGCCCGATGGCGAAACGGTGCTAAGGTTCAAGAAGACCATCTTCCGCAAAATCGTCGACGAAGAGGAGCCGCGGCTGAGCAAGGTCGGGCCGCTGATCGCCTCTCTCCGCGAAGAAATCGAGAATGCTACGCTCTAGCTAGTGCGCGTGATCCTCGGCATGATCCGGTTTCTGCAGGCTCTTGTAGACCGCTTCGACAAAGGCATCGCCCTTGATGAAGGCATCCGGGTTGACGTCCCATTGCGCGGCCGGTTTCATAGCCTGCACTTGCTGCAATGACTTGCCCTCACCCTGGGCTTTTTCGACCGCAGCGATGACCGTTTTCATCATGTCACGATAGGCGATCAGGTCCGCCTTATTCGCCATCGGTCCATGGCCGGGAATGATCTTTGTGTCGTCATCAACCATGGTCAGCACTTTTTCCGCCGCGGCCAGCACTCCGCGCGCATTGCCGCCGCTGCTCAGGTCGATATAGGGCAAGGTCACCTTGTTGAAGAACAGGTCGCCCATATGCACGACATTGGCCTTCTGCCAGAAGACGATGCTGTCGCCATCGGTATGGGCATGTTTCATATGCTGCACGCGGATCTCGTCCCCGTTCAAGTGAAGCTTGATCCCGTCATGATAGGTGATCACCGGCAAGGCTTCGGGAGCGGCCGGCGGGACCGAGTCATTGCCCTTGATCAGCCGGTCGCGAACATGGTCCTGGGCCATGATCAACACTCCGGTCTGGCCGAGATTTTCGTTGCCGCCGGTATGGTCCCAGTGCCAGTGGGTGTTGATCAGATATTTGACCGGACTGGCACCCAGATCCTTTACCGCCGTCTTGATCTTGTCGGTCAGCGGCGCGAATTGGTCGTCGATCAGGACGGTGCCGTCGGGGCCATAAGAGACACCGATATTGCCACCGGCGCCGAACAATACGGCAATCCCTTCGGCCAATGGTACAGCCTTTATTTCAACCGCAGCGAAACGGTCCGCTTCCTGGGCATTGCTCTCGCTGCAGGCGGAGAGGGCCAGGGAAGAGGTCGCGAGCAGAAGAGCGGCAAAGGTTCTGGATATCGGATTTGGCATAGGGATGGTCTCCTATTTTTTCTTGTAATTCCAGTGCTTGTAGTCGGCTATCGGTTATGCCTACCCGGTTGGTTTGGACCCCAGCCTTCGCTGGGGTGACAGTCTATCATGCGGCATATCATCGAAAATGGCTCACCGCTATCCCTTGGCGAAAAACATCAGGTTGACCAGCCGGCCATCCTGTGGCGTCTTGCCGAACGCCATGCCGCTGTTGTGAAACATCCACGGGCTGAACAGGATCAGCCGGTTGAAGCGCATAGGCACGGTCATGACCTTGGTCCATTGCGCGGGATGGTTGGTGTCCTTGTTGACGACATCCTCGATCAGCGCATTGATGTCACCATAGCCGGCCTGATTGATCGACAGCAAATCCGTCGGCACGCGCTCGAGCCCGGTCCGCTTGTGACGGAAAAACTCGGTGCCGCCCTTGCAATGCTCCGGCAGCGACAGATAGAGTATGCCGGAATAAAAGGCCGGATCAATATGCACGCCGCTGCGGCCCTTGTCGCCTTTCAGGGTGATCCGGCAATGCAAATGGCTGGTATTGGGCGCGGCCTTGACCGGGGCGTTGATGATACCCCCGATCCGTTCGTTGAGTCCCTGAATTTCCAGCGGCCTGGTCGAGATATGGCCCGGATAATTGCCATGCTTGTTGCCGGGATCATAGTTGAGCGCCAGGGCCGCATTGCGGGCCGCCAGCGGGTCGGCGATAAAATCGTCGAGAATGAGCAGCGACGGCAGCATCAGGAAGCGCACCCGGGGGACGGGAAAATGAAAATCTTTCGGGCGGCGCACAGGATGTTGTTGTTCATATCGAGAGCCTATTTCCTGATGAACTTTACAAACTTTACAATGTTAAAGAATAAATCGCCTGCTTCCCCCTCTACCCGCAAATCGGTACCCAACCCACTCGCAAGGTAAGGAAAATTGGAAAGGCAAAGCGCGTCCGGCATTCGGGGACCCTATCATGAAAGGGGCGCTGTAGGACATGATTTTGTTGTTGGGCCCCGCCGTTTTTTGATGGATATCCCGTTGCTTCAGGGGGGCCATCCCTCTTCGTCATCCTGATCTCGTTTCTGGATGACGAGTGGCAACCGCGAAGGCCAGCTATTGGCCGCACTGGATCCGGAAACAAGTTCAGGATGACGAGGTTTTTTGGTTCGGCATGACCAGTACGGAAATGGAGTGGTTTGGCATTTCAACCATCCCCATCCATCTCTGTAACTGGCTGCCGTTCGTCCTGAGCCTGTCGAAGGACACCTCAGGTCGATAGTGCAGTTAAGCTTCGCTCGCCCATCGGGTCGACAAGCTCGGTGCGAACGGAACGATGTAAACCCTGGTTGAACAGGACCTATTCAGTCAAATCTTCCCACGCATCTTTCAGCTTGCCGAAAAAGCCGGTCGAATTGGGCGTCTCGGCCCCTGTTTCGGTTTCCTGGAAATCGCGCAATATTTGCCGCTGCTGTTTCGACAATCTGGTCGGTGTCTCGACTTCGATCTGGACCACCATGTCACCATGACCGCGTCCGCGCAGGACCGGCATGCCGGCGCCGCGCTGGTGGATCTGCTTGCCGCTCTGGATGCCGGCCGGAATGCGGATGGCATGTTTTTCACCGTCGAGGCCGGGAATGGTGATTTCACCGCCTAGCGCCGCCAGCGTGAAGCTGATCGGTGCGCGAGTGAACAAGGTGGTTCCCTCGCGTTCGAAAATATTGTGCCGGATGAGATGGATGAAAATGTAGAGGTCGCCAGCCGGGGCACCGCGCGCGCCCGCCTCGCCCTTGCCGGACAGACGAATCCGGGTGCCGGTGTCGACACCCGCCGGAATTTCCACTTCCAGCGACTGCGGCTTGTCGACCCGGCCCTCACCGTAGCAGACATGACACGGACTCTCGATCACTTCGCCGCGACCCTGACAGCTGGCACAGGTGCGTTCCACCACGAAAAAGCCTTGCTGGGCCCGCACTTTACCATGACCATGACAGGTCGTGCAGCGCTGGACGCCGGTACCCGGTTCAGCGCCCGAGCCGTCGCATTCATCGCAAGCGACCGACACATCAATTTCGATTTCGGTATGCTTGCCGTGATAGGCTTCATCGAGCGTGATTTCCATGTCGAAGCGCAGATCGGCGCCGCGCGCCGGGCCGCGTTGCTGGTGCTGGCCGCCAAAGCCGCCACCCGCGCCACCGCCAAATATCGTTTCGAAAATATCGCCAATATCGTTGAAGGCTGCGCCGCCAAAACCACCGCCGCCGCCAGCATTATTGCCGCCGCCATTGGTGAAGGCCGCGTGGCCATAACGATCATAAGCCGCGCGTTTCTGCGGGTCTTTCAATACGTCATAGGCTTCGCTGATCGTCTTGAACTTGGCTTCTGCTTCGGCATCGCCTGGATTCTTGTCCGGGTGCCATTGCATCGCCAGCTTGCGATAGGACGATTTCAGCGTCGCGCCGTCACAATCGCGCGAAACGTTCAACTGTTCATAATAATCGATTTCGGATGCCATACTCATGCTTCCCCCAAAGCGAGAGGATCGTCGTCCCGGCACAGACGAGAGCCGCCGGAATCAAATCCAGCGGCCCCATCTATGCACGAGCGACGTTCCAAGTTTTACTCAGCCGCCTTGGCGTCATCTTTCTTGTCTGCGTCATCGGAGTCGTCCACTTCGGAAAACTCTGCATCTACAACATCATCGTCAGCGGCCTTGGCTGCTGCATCTGCGGCAGCCGCATCGCCAGCGTCGCCACCAGCGGCCTGCTCGGCTTCATAGATCTTCTGACCCATTTGCATGGAAACCTGTGCCAGCGCTTCCGACTTGGTCTTCATCGCTTCGGGATCGCCACCTTCGATGGCTTCCTTGGTTTCCTTGACCGCCGCTTCGATTTGGCCTTTCAGATCGGCGTCAATCTTGTCGCCATGCTCTTCAAGCTGCTTCTCGGTGGTGTGGACCAGACTTTCCGCATTGTTCTTGGCTTCCGCCTCGGCCCGCCGCTTCTTATCTTCATCGGCAAATTTCTCCGCGTCCTGAACCATCTGGTCGATATCGCTATCGCTCAGACCGCCAGAAGCCTGGATCTTGATCTGCTGTTCCTTGCCTGTGCCCTTGTCTTTCGCCGACACGTTGACGATGCCGTTGGCGTCGATGTCAAACGTAACATCGATCTGCGGCACGCCGCGCGGTGCGGGTGGGATACCAACCAGATCGAACTGGCCGAGCATCTTGTTGTCCGCCGCCATTTCACGTTCGCCCTGGAAGACACGGATGGTCACCGCGCCCTGATTGTCATCGGCGGTCGAATAGACCTGCGATTTTTTCGTCGGGATCGTGGTATTGCGGTCGATCATGCGAGTGAACACGCCGCCGAGGGTTTCGATACCCAGCGACAATGGGGTCACGTCAAGCAACAATACGTCCTTGACGTCGCCCTGCAGCACGCCTGCCTGAATGGCAGCGCCCATCGCAACAACTTCGTCAGGGTTCACACCAACATGCGGTTCGCGGCCGAAGAATTTCTCTACGGTTTCGCGAACCAGTGGCATGCGGGTCATACCGCCAACCATCACGACATCATCGATGTCCTTGGCTTCAACGCCAGCGTCCTTGAGTGCCTTTTTGCAAGGATCAAGGGTCCGCTTGACGAGATCGCCAACCAGCTTTTCCAGATCGGAGCGGCTGATCGCCTTGACCAGATGCTTCGGTCCGTTTTGGTCGGCCGTAATGAACGGCAGGTTGATTTCGGTGGTCTGCGCACTCGACAGCTCGATTTTCGCCTTTTCTGCCGCTTCCTTGAGACGCTGCAGAGCAAGTTTGTCCTTGGTCAGGTCGATGCTTTCGGCTTTCTTGAAGTCAGCGGCGAGAAACTCGACCAGCTTGGCATCAAAATCTTCCCCGCCGAGGAACGTGTCGCCGTTGGTAGATTTGACTTCGAAAACACCATCGCCGATTTCCAGGATCGAAATATCGAACGTACCGCCGCCAAGGTCATAGACAGCAATGGTCTTGCCGTCATTCTTGTCGAGGCCATAAGCCAGCGCCGCAGCGGTTGGCTCGTTGATGATGCGCAGCACTTCAAGGCCGGCAATCTTGCCCGCATCCTTGGTTGCCTGACGCTGGGCGTCGTTAAAATAAGCTGGCGTGGTGATCACGGCCTGGGTGACGGTTTCGCCGAGATAGGCTTCTGCCGTCTCTTTCATTTTCTGCAAAGTATAGGCCGATATCTGCGACGGGCTGTAATCTTCGCCGCCTGCTTTTACCCACGCATCGCCGTTTGGACCCTTGACGATTGCATAGGGAACCAGCTCCATGTCTTTCTTCGTCATCGGATCATCGAACCGGCGACCGATCAGACGCTTCACAGCGAAAATTGTGCTTTCCGGATTGGTGACTGCCTGACGCTTGGCCGGCTGACCAATCAGGCGCTCGCCATCCTTGGTGAATGCGACGACAGACGGGGTGGTCCGTGCGCCTTCCGCATTCTCAATTACCTTTGGCTTTCCGCCATCCATAACGGCAACACAGCTGTTGGTGGTGCCAAGATCAATTCCAATAACTTTACCCATAAATCCCTCAATCAATTTTCTAACATTAGCAAAATTGCCGCCCGGCCCTGTTCAATCGGCACCGTTACGGCTTCGTCAAGCGATATAGGTGCCATTTTTCTTGGCACAAGACGTGAGTCCCCCTACATTTGAAAAATCAACGCAAAACACCCATATCGGGATGGATTTGCAACGATTTAGCGAGGTATACTAATGAACAAGATCTCCATCATGCTCGCCGCATCCGCGTCGCTTTTGCTCGCCTCGTGCGGACAGGGCGATGTGCTCTATGCTGACAAGGCTGTGGTCAATCTTTCTCCCGTCGAAGGCAATCCATCGGCTGGCTATATGAATCTGCACGGCGGGCGGACCGACGTTGCGCTGGTTGGAGTAACATCCGACGATGTGCTGCGCATGGAGATGCACGAAACGGTTGAAAAAGATGGCATGGCGAGCATGAACCAGCTCAAGGAGATACCGGTACCGGCCGGCAAAACGGTCAAGCTGGAACCCGGTGGCAAGCATCTGATGATATGGGGCGTCGGCGCGGGATCACAGCAGCGCGGGCTGCTCAAAATGACCTTGATCTATTCCAACGATGACCGGATCGAGATTGACGCCGTGGTCAAAAAGGTTGGCGAGGCTGCACCCGCTGTTGAATGATCGGGCGCATCGATGACCGGCCGTGCCCTGACCCCCGCCGAGGTCTCCTTATGCCACACCGTGTTCGGACAGGCGATCGACTATGATCAGGTGTCGATATTCAATCGCAAATGGTGGCTGTTTCAGAACCGGCGAGTCACCATGGCACCGGATGGCAACGTCTGGTTTCATCCCGAGAGCGATCTGTTCTGCGATGATTTCTGCGGCGCTGCACGCAATATCCAAGCGCTGTTCATCCACGAAATGGTGCATGTCTGGCAGCATCAGCAGGGCGTTTTCCTGCCGCTCGCACGCCATCCCTTCTGTCGCTATGATTATCAATTGCAGTCCGGCAAAGCCTTTGCCAAATATGGCATTGAACAGCAGGCCGAGATTGTCAGCCATCATTTCCTGCTGAAAAGCGGTGCGAGATTGAAAAACGGCTATGACTTGGCAGACTATGATGGATTGCTGCCTTTTTAGGGCATCAGTCAGGCAAGAATGCAGATGGCCAGGAAGCGTTGCTTCCCGACCATCGTCTCTCCAATCCCATTGCTGATCGCCTAGAAGCGATAGGCCAGTCCGGCACTGATCACCCAGGGGTCAATCCGGTGGCGGGTCCGCAGCACTTCGGTTTGCCCGGCAAACCAGCGCGCCGTCGTGTTTACAAAATAGCGCTTGGCATCGACGCTTAGCCCAAGACCCTTGTCGTTGAGCGGCAGGTCAAAGCCAGCCTGCAAGGCAAAACCGACCTTGTCATTCATCTTTTGTCGCGTCGCGCCCAGCGCTTGCGCCGTGGCTCCGGCCTTTTCATCGATGAAAATGAAGTAGGTCGGTCCCGCTCCGATGTAGGGCTTGAACCCGGATCCGGTGATCAGATGATATTTCGCGGTCAGCGTGGCAGGAATGATATTGGCATTGGACACCAGCCCCGCGCCATTCAGCGGCCCGGTACCGGTTACATCATGCTGGGTGACGCAGCAGATGGTTTCCAGCGAAATATTGGGCGTGAAAAAATATTCGGCGGCGATGGTCGGAATGAAATTGTCATCGGCCTTGGTCTGGGTGCCAGCCGGCAATCCGATATTGTCCAGTTCGATCGAGGTAATCTTGCCATCGGGCGCAACCAGCGTAGCCATGGCCTTGACCTGGATTTTGCCATCGCTGGAACCGGCTGACGCCGCGCCGCTCATCGCCAGTGCTGCCGCTGCTGCGGCCAATTTCAGTGCATTTTTCATCAAGTTTGAGTCCCCGTATGGTTGCTATCTGGTGTCTGACCGGAGCCACTAGCGGGGTGGCAAAAAAGCGAACATACGCAATATCCCTGATGGATGACCGGAGAGCCCGGTACCCCATCAGGTTTGGGCAGGCTCAATCATCGATGCACGGGATCCAGTGCGCGCTGAGTTTTCGCAATCTTGTCCTTGATCAGCAAACGGATGCGTTTCAAATGCTGCATTTCCTGCTGGCGGCCCGCCGCCTTGCAATTGTCGATCAGGCGGTTCAATCGCCGGTGTTTCAGTTTCAGCGTTTCAAGATAGTTTTTCATTTCAATCTCCTTCCCGTCATTGATAGACGGACCAGGTTGATCGAACCAATCGAAACAAATAGTCCATTTTGATTGATGTTATCTATCAAAATGCCCGGCTGGCATCGAAACGGATATCTCCCACACACGGCCAATTCAGGGCAGCAGCCCCAGTTTCTCGCGCATCATCCAGCGGGCCAGCATCAGCACCGCAACCACGCTCAATCCTCCGGCGAGCCCGGTCCAAATGCCGACGCCTTGCCAGCCCTGCCAAAAGGCGAGACTGGCACCGAGGCCGATACCGATGAACCAATAGCCCATCAATGCGAACAGCATCGGCATGGTCGTATCATGCAGGCCGCGGAGCATACCGGCGCCAACAACCTGAGCGCCATCGACAATCTGAAAGATCGCGGCGATGGCCAGAAAACTCACCGCCAGCGCGGCGACTTCCGCGTTGCCCGGGGCGCTGGCATCGATAAACATAGAGATCAGAAAATCGGGCGCGAGGACGAAGACCAGCGCCATCGCCGCCATGAATGATGTGCCGAGAATGAAGCTGACCCAACCCGCGCGCATGATACCGGCCCGGTTTTTCCGGCCATATTGTATGCCAACGCGCACGGTGGCCGCCTGCCCCAGCCCCATCGGAACCATGAAGGTCAGCGCGGCGAGCTGCAACGCAATGGCATGGGCGGCGACGGATTCGGCGCTGATAAGACCCATCAGCAGCGCCGCGAAGCCGAATACGGAGCCTTCGAGGCCCATGGTGATCGCGATCGGCAGGCCGAGTTTCCACATCATCCGGAACCGCTGCCAGTCGCTGCGCCAGAAGCGCCCGAACAGATGATAGCGGCGGAAGCGCTTGTGGTACATCACAACGAGCGCCATTCCGGCAAACATCAGGATATTGGTCATCACGCTGCCAATACCCGCGCCGACGACGCCAAATTCCGGGACGCCGAATTTGCCGAATATCAGCGCATAGTTGAACAGGGCGTTGGACAGCACACCGATAATGCTGATGATCAGCGCCCAGACCGGCTGTTCCAGCGCCGAGATAAAATTGCGCAAGATGATGAAGAACAGAAACGGCAGGATCGACCACATATAGGCGCTGATATAGGTGCCGGCGATGGCGGCGAGATCGGGTTGTTGGCCAAAAGTCAGCAGGATGGTTTCGGTGTTCCAGAGCAGGATCCAGAACGGCAGAAGCACTGCCACAGCGGCCCACATCGCCTGGCGGAACGTCCTGCGGACGTCGCGGACGCTGTGCTGCATCCGGCCTATTTCGGTTGCCATCATCGGCGCGGACGCGGTGATCAGTCCCATGCAGAAAATCGCAGCGGTCATCGCCAGATTGAAGCCGAGCGTGGCTGCGGCCAGTTCCCGGGCTCCCAGCCAGCCGAGCATCAATACATCGGTGGCACCAATCAGCGCCATAGTAAGGTTGGAGAGGATCAGCGGCCAGGCAAGCGCCACCGTGACGCGCAGTTCATGCCGCCAGGGGTGTTGCTCTCGCAGAAGATGGTGCGCGCCAGTCATCGGCGCGCGTTAGCCCAAGGTGCGAAACTAGGCCAGTGAAACCACGCGTTTGGTTAAAGGTCGGGGAAATTATCTTGGATCGTCAGGATAGCCGCGCAGACCGTAGCAATCGTCATCCAGCTTGCCGTTGCGATCATAGCCATCGCAGCCGTCATTCTTGTCGATGAAATAGCCGCCAGCCGCTCCGGCTGCTGCACCAATGGCGGCGCCCTGAACGACATCTCCACCGGTGATTGCGCCAATCGCAGCGCCTGCTGCGGCACCGGCACCAGCGCCTTCGACGGCATAGTTTTCAGCGCAGGCGGTCAGGCTGATGGCGGCTGTCGCTGCTAAAGCGAACTGCTTTGTCCGTGTGATCATGGTCATGCTCCTCATATTGTGGGTAGTTACGGATTTAACGCGCTGACCGATCGATGGTTCCTGAACGGATGACGGTTGCGGGGCAGGATGCATCGTCGTTGCGACCAGCCGTTGCCCCGGCGGCGATGAGAATCGGTTTGCTCGATCTGATTTCATTTGATACCATCCGGCCATTGAGCAAGCGGCCCAACCCGCGCTTGCCCAACTGGTGACCCTATGAAATTGTCAGATTATGATATGTCCGCGGCACGCGGATTTCTCTCGCATTTCGAAATTGTCGATATTGACCTTCCGGATATTTTTGCCCCTGTTGTAGCAGCGGCGGACAATCTGTCCGGCCTGATGACCACCGGGCGCGCGCGCCATTGGCTGGAGCAGTTGCCCGCACTGGATCTGACAGACTGGGCCGCCAATGCGCCTGAGGAGCAGGTCCGTGTGGCGATGGTGCGCTATTCCTTTCTTGTTCAGGCCTATGTCTGGGGCGAAAGCGACGCGCCGACCACCCTGCCCGCCAATCTGGCGCGGCCGATGGTGGCGCTGGCCGACCGGCTCGATCAGGCGCCGCTGCTGCCTTACAGCGGCTACGTGCTGGACAATTGGGCGCGGCTGGACCGCGACCAAAAGATCGATCTCGACAATGTCTATATGGTGCAGAATTTCTATGGCGGCGCCGACGAGAACTGGTTTGTCCTGATCCATGTCGCGATTGAGGCCGCAGCGGCGCCGATCCTGGATCTGGCCTGCCATCTGGTCGATGCGGTGCAGGCGGAAGACACGACCAGAACGACCGCGCTGCTGGAGGAAATGCAAGGGCATTGGGATGCGGTGAACGCCATATTCGACCGGATGCCGGACCGCTGTGATCCTTATATCTATTATCAGCGGGTGCGGCCCTATATCCATGGCTGGGCCAATAATCCGGCGTTGCCCAACGGGCTGATTTATGAAGGCGTCGAGAAATACGAGAGCAAGGGACAGGTTTATGAAGGCGTCGAGAAATACGAGAGCAAGGGACAGGCATTTCGCGGCCAGACCGGGTCGCAAAGCTCGATCGTACCGAGCATGGATGCGCTGTTTCAGGTGCAGCATGGCAACGACCCGCTGCGCAGCTTTCTCGACGAGCTACACGCCTATCGGCCTGTCAGGCACCGCCGGTTCATCGAAGATCTCAGGGAGCAAAGCAAATTGCGCGAATTTGCCATTGCCAGCGGCGACGCGGCGCTCAGAAAGGCGTTCAATGCCGCCCTCGAGCAGGTCGCCCGCTTTCGCACCCGGCATCTGGAATATGCCGCCAGCTATATCAACAAGCAGGCGGTGAGCGGCAAAGGCAATGATACCGAGGTCGGTACGGGTGGCACGCCATTCATGAAATATCTGAAAAAGCATCGCGACGAGAATCGGGCCCAGCTGATCTAGCCGCTTTTTCCTCTCCCCTTGAGGGAGAGGATACCAAAGCCTTGGCAGCTTGCTGCCTAGGCGACGTTGGTGAGGGGTTTCGGGGTGAGGGTTTTTGGGCGAAGCGCAAAACCCCTCACCGACTCCGACTAACCGCCTTCGCTAAGGCTTCGGCGCCAAGTCTCCGTTGTCCTCTCCCTCAAGGGGAGAGGATAAAATCCTTGCGTCCGCTCCCTGCCCTCTGCCACTAGGCTGGGGCGCAACGGGGGACATATATGCTATCGGCAATCGGACTTATCGGCGGGCTCGCGCTGCTCATCTGGATGACGGTGCGCGGGGTGAATATCTTGATCGCGGGACCGGTGGCGGCGGCGGTTGTCGCGCTGACCAGCGGCATCGCCTGGCTGCCGCCACTCGCCGCAGCGGGTGCGCCGGATTTTGCCACCGCCTATATGGACGGTTTTGTGGGCTTTTTCGCCAGCTGGTTCTTCATGTTCCTGCTCGGCGCGATTTTCGGCGAGATCATGGGCGCCAGCGGCGCTGCGGCCAGCGTGGCCCACTGGGTGATCGAGAAGATCGGGATCAAACATGCCGTGCTCGCCGTGGTCGCCGCCTGCGCGATCCTCACCTATGGCGGGGTCAGCGTGTTCATCGTGTCGTTCAGCGTCTATTCGCTGGCGGTGCATCTGTTTCGCGAGGCGGATCTGCCGCGGCGGTTCATCCCCGCTGCGCTAGCTTTCGGGTCGGTCACCTTCACCATGACCAGCGCCGGATCGCCGGAGATCCAGAATCTGATCCCAATGGAATATCTAGGCACCACCGCTTATGCCGGCTGGCAAGTCAGCCTGGTGGTCGCGCTGTTCATGGCCGTGACCGGCCATTTCTGGCTCAATCATATGGTCAAGCGCGCGGTCGCCAAGGGCGAGCATTTTGTCGGCCGCGAAACCGACGATCATAATACCGACTATGGCAATCTGCCCGCGCCACTGCTCTGCATCCTGCCACTGGTCGCGGTGCTGACGATCTTTCTGATCTTTCAATATCCGCAGAGTATGGGCCTGCTATCGGCGATCCTGCCGCAAGAATCGCTAGACAAATGGGCTTTGGTGGCGGCGCTGGGCACGGGTGTGGTTGTCGCGCTGATGGTCGGCTATCAGAAACTGAAATCCATGCCGGACGCCTTTTCGCGCGGGGCAACCAGCGCGGTCGTCGCCATCACCAACACCTGCGCGGTGGTCGGATTTGGTTCTGTCGCGAAACTCTCACCGGCGTTTCAGGAAGCTTTGGTGATGGTGCAGAATATCCCCGGCAGCCCGCTGATCGGCGCGGCCGTGGCAGTGACCGTGATCGCCGGCCTGACCGGCTCGGCCAGTGGTGGCCAGTCGATCGCGCTGCCGCTGATCGCACCCCATTATCTGGATGCCGGTGCACAGCCTGACGAGCTCCACCGGGTCGTCGCCATCTCCTCAGGCGCGCTCGATAGCCTGCCGCACAATGGCTATGTCGTGACCACGATCCGCGCGGTTTGCGGAGAGACGCACAAGGATGCCTATGGCGCGGTAGGGGCGCTGACCGTTGTGATACCGGTGGTCGGCACGATCATGGCGGTGATATTGTTCACGATGTTCTGATGGCGGTTACGACGCGCCTCTATCGGGATGCCGACCGGAAGGCCTTTGCCGAACTCAACCGCGACTGGATCGAGGAATTTTTCGTGCTCGAGGCCAGCGACCGGGAGCAGCTGGAAAATCCCGAAGCCTCGATATTGGGCAAGGGCGGGCAAATCGTCATCGCCGAGCTGGACGGTCTGGTGGTCGGGACCGGCGCGATAGTGCCGCCGCATCACGATCCGGACGATGGTCGTAACTGGCTGGAAATCGTCAAGATGGCGGCGCGAAAGGATGTGCGCGGACAGGGTATTGGCCAGGCGGTGATGGACGCGCTGATCGCGCAGGCCCGCGAATTGGGAGCGGATGCGATCTGGCTGGAGACCAACGCCGATCTCAAGGCCGCCGTCCGCTTGTACGAGCGCAGCGGCTTTCGCCCTCTCGGCACCGACGAATTGTGGCCGACGCCTTATGCGCGGTGCAATGTGCAGATGGTTCTGCTACTGGAAGACGAGTGAGATCGTGGCAGGGCTCAGTCTCGCGGAGTACGCTTCGCCGCGCGATGCCCTTCGACAGGCTCAGGGCGAACGGTGAATCAACTCAGCATCAGATGACCAGGATCGTTTGAAATCCGTTAGTCCTGAGCTTGTCGAAGGACGCTTCTCGTTCGATAGGAGTGCTTCGACAAGCTCAGCACTAACGGTTGCGGGAGCACGCTATTTCAATCGCTCGATCTTGCCTGCCGCCTCGTCGATGATCGCGGCGACATCGAGGATCTTGTCCGACCCCTTGTCCTCGTCGGCCAGCCGGATGCGGATCGCGCTTTTGAGATTGTGGACCGCGCGGCGGATCGAGGCACCATCGCTGGCCTCGCCCATTTTCGACACGCCTTCGAGCCGTTCGAGGATATGGTCGACATGCTCCTGCTCTTCCGCCAGCCGGCCGGTGCCACGCTCGGCGATCGAATAAATCTTCTTGCCATCATCATCAGCAGCTTCGTCGATCAGCCCCATTTCCGCCATCAGCGTCAGCGTCGGATAGACGATCCCCGGGCTCGGCGCATAATGACCGCCGGTCATCTCCTCGATCTGCCGGATCAGGTCATAGCCGTGCCGCGGCTCCTCGGCGATCAGGTGGAGCAGCACCAGCCGCAATTCGCCGCGCCGGAACATCCGGCCGCGCCGCTTGCCCTGCACCCCTTCAAACGCCGCTTCGGCAAAGGCGCGGGCAAATTTCTGTCCGATTTCCGCATTCCAGCCGCGGCCACGACCGCCTCGGGGTCCGCCTGGTCCGAATCTTCTTCCGTGCATCATGATCTTGATTCTTTCTGTATCTAAGCTAGCTTTAAGATATATCTTTATGAAAATAGGGCAAGGCCAAATCTGAACAAAAGCGGCAAGTTTTTGTATTCAAATGGTCTTTTTGGGACAAGATGCGCCCGATTTAATCCATTTCCTCACAATGGCTAGTCGGCACTGGGGCCCGCCGTTGCTAGTCCGGCTGCCGAGAGGAATTGCAGATGGATTTGGGGATCACCGGCAAAAAGGCACTGGTCAATGGCGGCAGCGCCGGGCTGGGACGCGGCGCGGCGCTGGCGCTCGCCAGAGAAAAGACGGAACTATATATCACCGCGCGTGGCGAACAGCGGCTGCTGCAAACCTGCGATGAGCTCGCCCGCGAAACCGGTGCCAATATTACGCCGATTGTCGCCGATCACAGCAGCGACGAGGGCCGCGAGACAATTCTCTCGATCTGTCCCGACCCCGACATATTGGTCGCGACCTGCTCTCCCCCGCCCTTCTCCGGCGACTTCCGCACCGTCGACCGCGCCGACTGGGAACAGGCGCTGTCGCTGACCCTGCTCAGCCCGGTCGAGTTCATCAAGGCGGTGATCGACGGCATGGTCGAGCGCAAATGGGGCCGGATCGTCAATATCGCCACCGGAGCGGCAAAATATCCGGCAGCGATGCGAGTGCTGTCAGGTCCACCGCGCGCCGCTCTCGTTAATTACACCGTGGCGGTGGCCAAACAGGTTGCCCGGCACGGCGTCACCATCAACAATATCCTGCCCGGGATGCACCACACGCCGGGCATCCGCGGCATGTTCGACAGCCAGGCCGAGGCCAATGGCACCAGCTATGACGAGGAAGTCGCGAAATTCGTCAAACAGATGCGGATCCCGGTCGGCCGCTTTGGCGATGCTGAAGATATGGGCCTGTTTGTCGCGATGTTCTGCAGCGAAATGGCCGGCTATGCGACGGGGCAAAGTCTGGTGGTCGATGGCGGGATGGGCAATTCGATTTTTTGAGCGCTGAATAGGTATCTCGACTATTTCTCCCAGCATGACTAACATCATGCGATAATATCAAAGGAGAACGAAACCATGGCATGTCATCAAATCATTTATGCCTCTCGACCGTTCGGCTTTGATGATGCTTCGTTAAATGGAATATTGACGGAGGCCCGCCGGTATAATGCCGAGCATGACATTACCGGGGCGTTGATTTGTCGGCCCGATCTCTATCTGCAACTATTGGAAGGGCCAGAAGAAATAGTCGAATCCCTCTACCGACGGATTGTCGACGACAACCGCCATGTTGAAGTCGAGCAGCTTCTTTCGCGCGCCGTTGATCGGCGCATGTTTCCCGACTGGGCGATGCTCCACGATCCCGCCCAATCCTGGCTCTGGAGCGCAGATGAAGTCAGCGATGGAGCGATCAAGCGCGCCAGCAAGGACGAGATTGTCGCGGTGTTTGAGCGGTCCGCGAAAGATGCTGAGCACTGAATCGAACACGCCTTTGAGCTTATCAAATATCGAAACACCCTTAAACTGTCATCCCAGCGAAGGCTGGGATCGAAACCGAGGGCGGTGAGACTCACATAGGCGGGTTGGATGCCAGCCTTCGCTGGCATGACGCGTTAATTTCATTCTCTCCCGGAGGGAGAGGGAAGCAAGACTTGAGAGCGAAGCTAACCAGTCGCGCTCGGTGAGGGGTTAATCCCCTTCATGGGCGCGCACCGCCTGCCGGATTTCCTCCAGCACGCCTTCCAGATTGTCAAAAATTTCCGAGCTCCAGAAGCGGATTACCCGATATCCTGCGATCTCCATCACAGCATCGCGATTTTTGTCCTGGGGATTGTCGGCATGCTGGCTGCCGTCCGTTTCAATGATCAGGCTGGCTGAATGACAGACAAAGTCCGCTACATAATCATCAAACGGAACCTGAAACCGGAATTTTGCATTTTCGAGTTGGCGATTGCGAAGACGCGACCAGAGCACCGCTTCAGCGTCGGTCTTGTTCCTTCTGAGTTTTCTGGCGACGGGAGTCAGGCGCTTTTTCATCTGTAGTTTAACCCCTCACCCACTGCGACTAACCGCCTTCGCTGAAGCTACGGCGCTAAGTCTCGTTGCCCTCTCCCTCCGGAAGAGGAAAATTCTATCGACCAAAGCCGAGACAGCAAAGTCAGAATAAAGCATGATTATTGCAAGCAGTCATTCCGCCTGCGTCAACTCAGCGACAAAAAAACAGCGAACATCCCCGTCACCCCAGCGAAGGCTGGGGCCTAAACCGAGGGCGGTGAGACTCACATCGGCGGGTTGGATGCCAGCCTTCGCTGGCATGACAACATCACTCCGGCTTCTTCGCCACGCCAACAAACGCCGGCCGCAACAATCGGTCCTTGATCACATAGCCAGCCTGCATTTCCTGCACTACGGTGCCGGGCTCTTCATCATCGGTCGGGATTTCGATCATCGCCTGATGCTGGTTCGGATCGAGCGGCAGGCCGACGGCGGCGACGCGCTTGATGCCGTTTTTCTCGAACGCGGCCTGCAGCTCGCGACCGGTGGCTTCGATGCCGTTGATCAGGCCCTTCCACTTTTCCTCGTCCTTGACCTCGGCGGGAATCGCTTCAAGGGCGCGCTGCATATTGTCCATCACCGACAGCATGTCGCGGGCAAAGCCGGTGGCGGCATAGGCGCGGGCGTCCTGCGCGTCTTTTTCGAGTCGGCGGCGGACATTCTGGGTTTCGGCCTGGGCGTAGAGAACCGCCTGCTGCGCTTCGGCGAGCGCGTCTTCCAGCGCCTCGATGCGGTTGTCGGCATTTTCCGGCTGGGGGTCTTCGCCTTCATCGGCTCCGCCGTCCTTCAGCGACTCCGGTACGCCGTCGAGCTCGGCTTCTGCCGCTGCGTCACCATTTTTGTCTTCGGGATTTTGCTTGGTATCACTCATTGCTTGGATCACTCTATTTTCATTATTTCGATAGCAAACGCGACAGGGTTTGCGCGGTGAAGTCTACCATGGGTACGATCCGCGCGTAATTCAACCTTGTCGGGCCGATTACGCCGACCACACCAACCACCTGTCCGTCGCCGTCTTTGTAGGGCGCCGCTATCACAGATGAGCCGGAAAGCGAGAATAATTTATTCTCCGCCCCGATAAATATTTTCGCCGCTTCGGCGTCGCGGGCATTGTCGAGCAGACGGGCGATTTCCTGCTTGCCTTCCAGCTCGTCGAGCAACCGTCTTACCCGGTCGAGATCGGCCAGCGCGCTGTCGTCCTTCAGCAAATTGGCCTGCCCGCGGACGATCAGGACCGGCCGGTCGGAGGGGTCGCGGCTCCAGGTAACCATGCCCGCCTTGACCAGCTCTTCCGACGCCTTGTCGATCGCCAGTTCGCCGGCGCTGATCTCCCGGTCGAGCCGCAGCAGCGCCTGGCTGAGCGTCAGACCGCCGAACCGGGCGCTGAGATAATTGCTCGCTTCGACCAGGGCGGATTCCGAGACACCGGGCGGCAGGTCGAGCACGCGGTTTTCGACACCGCCATCCTGACTGACAAGGATCGCCAGCCCCTGCCCTTCGGACAATTTTACGAAACTGAATTGCTTGAGCAACGGCTCGCGCTTGGGCACCAGCACCAGACCGGCACAGGAGGACAGACCTGACAGGATAGAGGTGGTGGCGCGCAGCGCATCCTCGACCGGCCCCTGTTCGGTGATCTGCCGTTCGATCGCCTCGCGCTCCTGTTGCGACGGTTCCGCCGCCTGCATCATGCCGTCGACAAACAGCCGCAGCCCCAATTCGGTCGGCACCCGCCCGGCGCTGGTATGCGGCGCGGCGAGCAGGCCGAGTTCCTCCAGGTCCTGCATGACATTGCGGATCGAGGCGGGGGAGAGTTCAAGGCCCGGCGCCTTGGATATGGTCCGCGAGCCGACCGGCGCGCCGTTGTCGAGATAGGATTCAACCACCACCCGGAAAATATCCTGCGCGCGGGTGGTCATTTCGGTGATCGGGGTGTTGGTCATGGGTGTTAGATAGGATGAATCTAGATGGGTTTCCAGCGCGCAGTTGAGTGCCGCGTGCTCCGCACTCGATGCGGAGCTGGTCCGGCGAATAGCACATTCTGCCTCCAGAGCTCCGCATCGAGTGCGGAGCACAATATTGGGATCGCCGTCCCTCGCAGCAATTTTTCGCTAAACTGCCAGATTCAAATATCTTTCGTCATTCTATAATTATGTATTAGAACGCCATCGATCATATGTTCGAGGCGTTTTTCGATCAGAAAACCCTGGTTTTCAAACAGTCGCCGTGCGGCTTCGCTGGCTTCGACAAACAGGCGAGATATCCCTTGGTCTTTGGCCGCCATCTCCAATTGCTGATAGATCGCCTTTCCCACCCCTTGGCCGGCAAAATCTGGATGGCAATAGAGATGATCGAGATGGCCGTTGCGCTCCAGGTCGCCGTAGCCGATTGGCTGATCGTTTTCGTCGACGGCGACCAGAAAAATCCGGCCATCCGATGCCTGTTTCATATATCGCGAAGCACTGGGTTTTGCCGGGCTCCAGACCGACAGCTGGGCGGAACTATAATCCAGGCTACCCAACCGGTGCACCGACGCATGGAATAATTCGGCGAGAAGCTCCGCATCCCGTTCTTGAAAAGGTCGAATTTTCATTCGCCCTTGATGACGACAGAATAGTTCTTTGCCAAGGCTTGTTGCCTCCCCCTGTGCGAGAGGTTAAGGACCGGCCAACTGAAAAAAGGAACATCACATGCGACCATCGGGCCGTGCGCCGGACGAAATGCGCGCCATTTCCATCGAAACCGGATTTACCAAACATGCCGAGGGCAGCTGTCTGATCAGCTTTGGCGATACGCGAGTGCTGTGCACCGCCAGCGTTGAAACGAGCCTGCCGCCATGGATGCGCGGCAAGGGTACCGGCTGGGTCACCGGCGAATATTCGATGCTGCCCCGCGCTACCCACACCCGCGGTTCGCGCGAAGCGGCGCGCGGCAAGCAATCCGGTCGAACGCAGGAAATTCAGCGGCTTATCGGCCGTTCTTTACGCTCAGTCGTCGATCTCAAAAAGCTCGGCGAGCGGCAGATCACGCTCGATTGCGATGTCATTCAGGCCGATGGCGGCACCCGGACCGCTTCGATCAGCGGCGCCTGGGTGGCGCTGCGGCTGGCGGTCAACGGCTTGCTCGACCAGAAAGTGCTCAAGGAAGACCCGATCCAGCAGAAGATCGCGGCGATCAGCTGCGGTATCTTTGACGGCACGCCGGTGCTCGACCTCGACTATGACGAGGACAGCAATGCCGGTGCCGATGCCAATTTCGTGCTCACCGGCGATGGCAATATCGCCGAAGCGCAGGCGACCGCCGAGGGCCAGACGTTTGACGATGAAGGCCTGATGCGGCTGATGCGGCTGGCGAAAATCGGCTGCGGCCAGATTTTCGAGGCGCAGGATCGGGCGGTTGGTTAGGATTTAGAGAGGAAAAGTCGTCATCCTGAACTTGTTTCAAGACCCCTCGAGAGCGCGCACAGCCGTTGGAGGTCCTGAAACAAGTTCAGGATGACGAAGATGTGAGAAACCCATGACCGACCACCGCAAACTCACCCCGGGACGCCTGATCATCGCCAGCCATAACCTGGGCAAGGTGCGGGAAATCCGGGCGTTGCTGGAGCCTTACGGGATCGAGCCGGTGTCGGCGGGTGATCTGGACCTGCCGGAGCCGGAAGAGACCGGAACGACTTTTGCCGAAAATGCACTACTGAAGGCGCGGGCGAGCGCCGAGGGCGCGGATTGCGTGGCTCTGGCGGATGACAGCGGGCTGTGCGTGGCGGCGCTGGGCGGCAGGCCCGGAGTTTACACCGCCGACTGGGCCGAGCGGCAGTGGTTCGAAGGAGACAAGGGCCGCGACTGGTATATGGCGATGGGCAAGGTCGAAGGATTGCTGGCCGAACAAGGGCCCGATGTCGACCGCAGCGCCTATTTTGCCTGCACATTGGCCCTGGCCTGGCCGGATGGCCATTCGGAAATATTCGAAGGACGGATTCAGGGCAATCTGGTCTGGCCGCCGCGCGGGACATTGGGTTTCGGCTATGATCCGGTGTTTCAGCCGATCGGGATGGAGCAGACGTTTGCGGAGCTTGATCCGGCGCAGAAACAGGCGATGAGCCACCGGGCGGATGCGTTCCGGAAGCTGGTTGCGGGTTGTTTTTGAACGGAATGTGCTCCGCACTTGATGCGGAGCTCTGGCCGCAAACACCGTTCTCCGCCTTCACAGCTCCGCATCAAGTGCGGAGCACAAGGCCTAACCGCGCAACGGATCCTGGCCCATCACATTGCCGGCCGGGCTATAGCGACAAACCAGATAATCATAGGCGCCGCTGTTCGCCAGAGCGCAGCCGACGCGCTTTGTCGTCGGCCAGATGATCTGGGTATAATGGCCGATATCGTGCCAACTGCCAGTGGTGCTGTTCTCGGGAAATATGCCGCGCTTGAAATAGCGGTCTTCGTCGATCCATGAACCGACCATCTCCGTCTGCGGATAGGCGTTGCGGGTGCCCATCCATAGGTTTTCGCCTTGCAGCGCGCTGCGCTGCGACTGGTTGGCATGGGCGAATCTGCCGGTTCGGGCCATCGATCTGGCATAGGCTGCAGCATCCTTCGCGAGTCCGGCGTCCCACACCAGTTCGGGCGCTCCGGTCTTGGCGCGCGCCTGATTGTGGCTTGCCATCATCACGCTTTGCAAGCCGCTTATCACGAGCGGTTTGGGAAAGGCAATCTCGCGCGTCGGCGGAACCACCATGATCCGCGGTGCCGGCTTTAAGGCGAAGCGCTGCGCCCGCTCGGCCGGGAGTTGCGGTTCGAACGACGTTTCCACATAGGCGATTTGCGGCGCGACGGAGGAACAGGCCGCAATCGCTGGCGCGATCAAAAATATGGGGGTAAGGGCGCGATATATATGCATGACACAGACTATAAGAAGCCAAAAGTTAACAAGTGTATTACAGAGCCACTGGCGCTCTATATTCACTGGCCGTTCTGTGTGTCGAAATGTCCCTATTGCGACTTCAACAGCCATGTCCGGGAACAGGTCGATATAGCAGCCTGGCAAGCGGCTTTGCTGGCCGATATGGCGCACGAAGCGGCGCTGACGCCGGGGCGTCCGCTGTCGAGCATCTTCTTCGGCGGCGGCACGCCATCGCTGATGCCGCCGGCACTGGTCGAAACGCTGATTACTGCGGCGGAGCGCCATTGGGGCTTTGCCGAGAATATCGAGATCACGCTGGAGGCCAATCCATCTTCGGTAGAGGCAGCGAATTTTCATGATCTGGCCAGAGCAGGCGTCAACCGGGTGTCGCTCGGCCTGCAATCGCTGGATGACCAGACGCTGCAGTTTCTCGGGCGCGCGCATGATGTCGACGAAGGGCTGGCGGCGCTCGATACGGCGCAGGCGGCATTCAAGCGGGTCAGCTTTGATCTGATTTATGCGCGGCCGGGGCAGTCACTCGCCGACTGGCAAGCGGAACTGGAGCGCGCGCTGGGCTTTGGCACCGGGCATCTGTCGCTCTATCAGTTGACCATCGAACCGGGCACGCGCTTCGAGACTCTGGTGCGGACCGGTGAACTGGTCCCGGCCGACGATGACCATTGCGCCGACCTGTTCGAGCTGAATCGCAGCATCATGACCACCGCCGGCCTGCCTGCTTATGAGATCAGCAACCATGCCAGGCCCGGCCAGGAAAGCCGCCATAATCTGACCTATTGGCGCTATCAGGATTATATCGGCATCGGCCCCGGGGCGCACGGGCGGCGGCTGGAACAGGCGACCGAGCGGCACAGGAAACCGGAGAATTTTCTCTCCGGCGTCGAGCGCAACGGCAATGGCCTGAAGCTCGAGCAGGCGCTGTCGCCGGCGACGCGGGCGACGGAAGCGCTGATGATGGGGCTGCGGCTGGCGGAAGGGGTTGATCTGGCGGCGCTGGCGGTGAAGACGGGGCTGGCGGTGGCGGCGATGGTGGATGCCGATGAGGTGGCTGAACTTGCTGGCATGGGCTTTGTCGAACTGCGGGATCTCAGGTTGACCATTCAGAACAAGGGCATGCCGCTGCTTGATGCGATCTTGCCCAAGATTGTCGCGGATGTGCTCCGGACTTGATCCGGAGCTCTGGCGGCAAACAGCGCTCTCTGCCTCCACAGCTCCGCGTCAAGTGCGGAGCACTGTCTTCTTGAAGATCCCTCTCCCATAGGGAGTTTGGAGTTTGATTCCCGGTCTGCTAGACAATTTCCGTTCACCCTGAGCCTATCGAAGGGTGGACGGACGCCATGCTTCGATCCCCGCCTTCGCGAGGACGGGCAGGCACAGCACGAACGGATTTTATGGCCGATACCGCTCAAACCATCATCAATGCCTTTTCCGCCTATCTGCGCGATGACCGGCGGCGGTCGCGGCATACGGTGCGCGCTTATGTCACGACCGCCGAGCGTTTCTGTGCCTTTCTGGCGGAGCATATTGGCGGCGGCGTGGGGGCGGCGGAGATTGCGGCGCTCAAGCAGGCGGATATCCGGTCCTATCTGGCGTTCCGGCGCGGGGACGGGCTGACCAACAACAGCGCGGCGCGCGAATTGTCGGCGCTGCGGGCCTTCCTGAAATTCGTCGGCGGCGATGAAGCGCAGATTCCGAAGATCAAGGGACCCAAGGTCCGGCGCGGCGTGCCGCGTCCCGCCTCGCCCGACGATATCCTGGCGCTGGCCGGGGATGCGCAGGACAATGCCAGCGAGGACTGGATCGGTGCGCGTGACTGGGCGGTGCTGCTGTTGCTCTATGGCTCGGGCCTGCGGATCAGCGAGGCGCTCGATCTGACCGGCGACGTCTTGCCGCTGTCCGACACGCTGCGGGTGACCGGCAAGCGGAGCAAGACCCGGATCGTGCCGCTGCTGCCACAGGTGCGCGCGGCGATCGAACATTATATCGACCTGTGTCCCTATCCGATTGCTCAGGATTTCGCCCGCTGCAAGAATGACAAGATCGACGGCTCGCCCCTGTTCCGCGGCAAACGCGGCGGGCCGCTGTCGCCGAATATGATCCGGCGGGTGGTGCAGCAGGCGCGGACCAGGCTCGGCATTGCCGACACCACCACGCCGCATGCGTTGCGCCACAGCTTTGCCACGCATCTGCTGGCGGGCGGTGCGGATTTGCGGAGCCTGCAGGAATTACTGGGCCACGCGAGCCTGAGTTCGACGCAGGTCTATACCGCGGTCGATGCGGCGCATCTGCTCGATGTGTATCAGAATGCGCATCCGCGGGCGGGGTAGCGCAATCTTTGTGCCCCTGCGAAGGCAGGGGTCCATCTCCAGATCGTACCAAGTTCATCATACAGGAGATGGATCCCTACCTTCGCAGGGAAACAGGTCTTGACCGTCATTGCGAGCGTAGCGAAGCAATCCAGAGCGGTGCGCGCGGCTCTGGATTGCTTCGTCGCTCCGCTTCTCGCAATGACGAGACTGTGATAGGGTTTCGGGTGATGACAATTCGCTATTTCAAAACGTCTGGAATTATCTGAGTTATAGGCATTTGTGCTTTGAATCTCGCTTCTCCCGTTAGATCGGGTTGGCATTGCGGATCGGTGATAAGTTCGTATGCACCTGCCTTGCAGATCATCACTGCAAGCCCCGGCATGAAGCGAGAAAATAGTTTCGCTGGCATTTTTAGGCTGGACTTGGTCCATGCAATATGCACCTCTTCAGCAGTGGTTAGCTGCCCTTCTACACAAACGGCCCAGAGATGCATAAAGTCCAGCTTATGTGTTATACCACCAACTGTATCCCGAGGAAGTCTAGGACACTGCAAAGTCACCAATGCGTATGGCTTTGATAGACTCTTATCAATAATCTTGCCGCCGATGATTTTCGCAAGGGGTGTAAATTTAGTAATTTGGCAAATCTCGCCGTCTATCGCCGCCCAGTCGCTTTCAGTGATCAGATTGCTCATCTTTCACCCCCCAACTTGATCCGATCGCATCCAAACTCGTCCCCGGCGTATCGGTGCCGTTAAACGCATCAATCACCACAATTCCTACAAAAACAAGTCCCAACCGCCTTGTAATTGTTTACGAACAATCTCAGTCCCCCTCAATCTTCCTTCGGCCGCCAGAAAATTATCCGCCACACATACACCACAACCAGCAACCCTATCACCCCAACCGACACCGGCCCCAGATAGCGCCCGATATCCTCGACATTCTGCTGCAGCTGATACCCCGCATAGACCAGAGCGCTGTTCCAGACGGTGGCGCCGGCGCTGGTGGCGAGGATGAAGCGCTTGTGCGACATGCCGAACAGGCCGGCGGGGACCGAGATCAGGGTGCGGATATTGGGGATGAAGCGGGCGACGAACACCACCCATTCGCCGTGATTGTCGAAAATCCGGTCGATCCGGTTGACCGTCGCGACATCGAGCGTCAGCCAACGGCCATGCCGACGGACAAAGCCGCGCAGGTCGTCCTCGTCCCAGTGGCGGCCGACCATGAACCAGACATAATTGCCGATCAGCGAGCCGATCGTGCCGACCAGCACCAGCGCCACCGGGTGGAACGTCCCCTGCCCGACGCCGACGCCGCCAAGTCCCATGATCAGCTCTGACGGGATCGGCGGAAAGATATTTTCCAGCGCCATCAGCAAGGCGATCGCCCAGTAGCCGCCCTGCGCGATCAGGTCCGATACCCAGCTGCTCATCAGATCAGGTCCGCTGCGGCCTATCGCGCGGCAAGCCGCCGCTCGATTGCATCCCAGATCATTGCCGGCGTATCGGTGCCGTTAAAATTGTCGATAGCGACGATTCCCGTCGGCGAGGTCACGTTGATCTCGGTCAGCCATTTGCCGCCGATCACGTCGATGCCGACAAAGATCAGGCCGAGCCGCTTCAGGTCCGGACCCATCGCGGCGCAGATTTCCTTTTCCCGCTCGGTCAGCTCGGCTGCCTCGGCATAGCCGCCCTGGGCGAGATTGGAGCGGAACTCGCCTTCGCCCGGCTTGCGGTTGATCGCGCCCGCGAATTCGCCGTCGATCAGCACGATGCGCTTGTCGCCCTGATGCACTTCGGGGAGGAAGGGCTGGACCATATGCGGTTCCGGCCACGTCTGGTTGAACACCTCGAACAGGGCGCTGAGATTGCTGCCGTCTTCCGGCACCAGGAAGATCGCCTTGCCGCCATTGCCGTGCAGCGGCTTGACGACGATGCCGCCATGCTGCTTCTGGAAGGCGCGGACCTCGTCGAGGTCGCGGGTGATCAGGGTCGGTGGCATATATTGCGCATAGTCGAGCACATAGACTTTTTCCGGCGCGTTGCGCACCGCGACGGGATTGTTGACCACCAGCGTCTCCCCCTCGATCCGCTCGAGCAGATGGGTGGCGGTGATATAGCCGACGTGGAACGGCGGATCCTGACGCATCAGCACGACATCGACATCACTGCCGAGGTCGAGTCTGACCGGATCGCCGAAAGTGAAATGGTCGCCCTTGACCGATTGCACCGTCACCGGATGGGCCGGCGTGGTCAGCCGGCCATTGGCGTGCAGGGTCAGGCCCTTCACGTCATAATGGAATATCTCGTGCCCGCGTTTCTGCGCCGAGAGCATCAGCGCGAAGCTGCTGTCACCGGCGATATTCACGGTCTCCATCGGGTCCATTTGTACGGCGATTTTCAGGGTCATTCACTTGCTTTCATTCACACCGTGCTCCGCACTTGATGCGGAGCTCTGGAGGTTACAGAGATGCCAAGCCGCACCGGGCTCCGCATCAAGTGTGGAGCACATGGCGCTGCGTTTCACAATCCATAACCGTTCGTCCCGAGCTTGTCGAAGGCCGTTTTGCTTTACCCAATGAAAGGGGAAGTTCGGGCGATTCACCGTTCGTGTCGAGCGAAGTCGAGACATCGGGAGGGCGGGCAAGGTCTCTCGACTGCGCTCGAGACGAACGGGTGGTCAGTTCCAACCCGTTAATGGTGAACGGATTTCAGCCGTTAGTGGTGAGCCTGTCGAACCACGCCTCTCGTCGATAGGCGTCGTTGAGCTTCGCTCCCCCTGCGGGTCGACAAGCTCAGGACTAACGGCATTGCCGTCGAGTTCTAGAACCCATGCCAGACATTCGGCAAATGAACCGGCAGACGCCTGGGCGCCACCAAGATCACATCGATCCGCGCATCTTCCCCTTTCGTACAATATTGCGGATAGAGGATTTCCACCGCATCGGCGACGCGCTTGAGCCGTTTCAAATCAATCGATTGCTCCAGATCCTCCAGCTTCGTTCGCGCTTTCACCTCGACAAAGGCGACCAGTGAGCCTCGCTTCGCAACCAGATCGACCTCACCGCGCGGGGTCCGTACCCGTTCGGCCAATATCCGCCAGCCTTTCAGGCGCAGGAAGCGGGCGGCGGTTTTTTCGGCCTGTCGGCCCCGCGCTTCCGCTGCCTCCCGTTTCATTTTGGGGAAGCCGTTTGTGCTGAGCCTGTCGAAGCACCTCTCAACGGGAAGCGCCCTTCGACAAGCTCAGAGCTAACGGTGTAGGCCCGGCAGACCCTCATTTTTCCGCCTTCCAGCGGTTTGCCAGTTCATAAAGCGCCTTGCGGTCGGTGTTGAAGGTGCGGGCCACCTCTCCCGCCGCTTTCGAAGCGGGTAGCCGCACCAGCGCTTCGCGCAGCGCCGCTTCAATATCCTGTTCGCTCGCCGCTTCCGGCGCGCCGGGAGGGCCGATGATCACGACAATCTCGCCCTTCGGCTTTTCTGCCCCATAGCGCTCGGCCAGTTCGCTCAGCGAACCGGCAACCGCCTCCTCGAATCGCTTGGTGATTTCGCGGATGACCGCCGCCTTGCGATCGCCGAGCACCGCCAGCGCATCAGCCAGCATCGCGCCCAGCCGCGATCCGTTCTCGTAAAAGATCAGGCTGGCGTTCAGCGTCTTCAGCGCGATCAGCGATTCGGTCCGGGCCTTGGTCTTGCTGGGCAGAAAACCTTCAAACAGAAACCGGTCGCTGGGCAAGCCCGAAAGTGTCAACGCGGCAATGGCGGCGCTCGGGCCGGGAATCGTGGTAACATAGAGCCCCTCAGCCTGCGCGTCGCGGACCAGCTTGTAGCCGGGATCGGAGATCAGCGGGGTTCCCGCATCGCTGACCAGTGCGACAATTTTGCACCGAATGGCATCCAAAATGCGTTCGCGATCGGCGGCAGACTTATGGTCATTATAGACCATCATTTTCGACTTTTTGCCGATATGATTCAAAAGCTTGCCGGTCACTCTTGTGTCTTCGACCAAGATAATATCAGCCGCCGCGAGGGTCTCCTCGGCGCGGCGTGACAAATCTCCGAGGTTGCCGATCGGGGTGGCAACGATATAGAGACCGGATTGGGCAGGAGTGGACATATGACGGTCATGGCAGACAAGATGCATCTAGGACAAGATCAAAGCAGACGACGCGGCATTTTGAAATGGGCGGGCGCATCCGCTATCGTCTTCCTCGCCGGCTGTTCCACGGTCATTCCGCGCGGGGCCGAACCGCCGCCGACCGCCGCCCCGACACCACCACCGGTGACCGCCGGATTGCCCGACGACCAGAAACATCATCGCATCGCCCTGCTGGTGCCTTTGTCCGGCCAGAATGCCGGAATCGGTCAGTCGCTGGCCAATGCCACCACGATGGCGCTGCTCGATACCAAGGCGGAGAATATCCGCATGACCAGTTATGACACGGCCAAAGGCGCAGCGGCAGCGGCCCAAGCCGCCATCCGCGATGGCAACAAGCTGATTATCGGCCCGCTGCTCAGCGACAATGTTGTGGCCACAGCCAATGTGGCGCGCCCTGCCGGCGTCCCGATCCTCAGCTTTTCCAACGACAGCGGCGTCGCCGGCAATAATGTCTATATTCTCGGCCATATCCCGTCCCAGTCGATCAGCCGGGTTGTGGACTATGCGAAATCCAAGGGCATGACCCGCTTTGCGGCGCTTGTGCCGAATGGCGTCTACGGCCAGCGTGCGTCTTCGACTTTGCTGCGCGAGGTCAAGGATGTCGGCGGCACGGTGGTGTCGATCCAGACATTCACCCGCGATTCGCAATCGATCGAGGCGGCAACCAAGAAACTGGCCCAAAATGGCGATTTCGAAGCGGTGCTACTGGCCGATAACGGCGATATGGCAATCAAGGCGGCGCCCTTCATTCGCAAGAACGCCAGCGCCACGGCGAAGATACTGGGCACGGACCTGTGGAATACCAGCAGCAATCTGGCCGGCGCGCCATCGATGCGCGGCGCCTGGTTCGCCAGCGTTTCCGACAGCCTGTACAAGCAATATGCCGACAAATATCGCGCCCGCTATGGCAAGGCGCCCTTCCGCTTGTCGAGCCTTGGCTATGATTCAGTGTTGCTGACGGTCAAGGTTGCCCGCAACTGGAAAGTCGGCTCGCCGTTCCCGATCAGTCAGCTGATCGACAGGGGCGGCTTCATCGGCCTCGACGGCGTCTTCCGGTTCACCGCCGATGGCGTTTCCGAGCGAGCGCTTGAGGTTCAGGAAATCCGCAATGGCAGCTTTGCCGTGGTCGATCCGGCACCAAAGGGGTTTTGATCGGGCTGTGCTCCGCACTTGATGCGGAGCTCTGACGGCGGAGAAGGCTATTTGCCGGACAATCTCCGCATCAAGTGCGGAGCACAAGTCTAGCCGATATTCTGACCGGTATCGGCCCAGTCCTTCAGAAAGCCCTCGATGCCCTTGTCGGTCAGCACATGCTTGAACAGGTTGCGGATCACAGCGGGCGGCATGGTCGCGACGTCGGCACCGATGCGGGCAGATTCGAGCACATGGATCGGGTGGCGGATCGAGGCGACCAGGATTTCGGTGTCGAAGGCATAATTGTCGTAAATCAGCCTTATATCCTCGATCAGCGTCATGCCGTCGAGACCATTGTCATCATGGCGTCCGACAAAGGGGGAGATGAAGCTGGCACCAGCCTTGGCCGCGAGCAGCGCCTGGTTGGCCGAGAAGCAGAGCGTGACATTGACCATCGTGCCTTCGCCGGTCAGCGCCTTGCAGGTTTTCAGCCCGTCGATGGTCAGCGGCACCTTGATGCAGACATTGTCGGCGATCTTGCGCAGCACTTCCGCCTCTTTCATCATCGTTTCATGATCGAGCGCAACGACCTCGGCGGACACCGGCCCATCCGTCAGGCCGCAGATTTCTCTGGTCACTTCCATGATGTCGCGGCCCGATTTCTTGATCAGCGACGGGTTGGTGGTGACGCCGTCGACCATGCCGGTGGCAGCGAGGTCGGCAATTTCCGCCGTATCGGCGGTATCAACGAAGAATTTCATATGTGCGAATCCAGTTTTCTGATTAGATGACCGCTTTCTATCGCCATTAGGGCCAGCATGGCCAGCGCTTCGTCAACTTATTGCTGTCCCGGTGTCAGCAGTGCTTTCGAGCCCGCGGCTCAAAAGGCTCTGCCAGCCCCCAGAACAGCGATCAGCAAGGGATCGTTGGTAGCTCGGGGATTGGCGCGGATGGACTCTTCCTGCGCGCCGATGGATCGATAGATTGCGTCGTTGACCTTGTTGGTCACATCCCGGCTGATGCTGGCGAAGTCGATATTGGTGGCTTGCGAGAGCACGAGATTGATAATTTCATTGTCGAACAGTCTCAACCCGCTACCGACACCTGGCAACATCCGCTCGACCAATGTGTTGCCCAGCTGACCCTGCAACAGGCTCGTCGCTGCGCGCGGCCCGCCATTTACGATTGCTAATGCGTCACTGATACTCATATTGCGGATGGTTTCCGCGACGATCGGTGCGGCCAGTTCCGCGCCGTTTTCCGCCGCACGATTGACCTGTCTGAGCAATCGATCCTGGATCGGCTTGGAACGCAGCAGCGCGCTGGCAATATTCGTGACCCGCGATCCGCCGAGCGAATCCGGCACCGATAGGCGGGCAACCTGACTGTCAAAAAATCCGTTGGGCTGGAGCAGCTGGGCAAACGCATTTTGGGACGACACAGTCAGCAGCCGTTTGACCGCTTCAGTCAAGCTCATACCGGGCAGGCTCGAACAACCCGGCAGCGCCAGCAATCCGGCAGCAGCGCCAAAACCCAGAACCGATCTGCGATGATAGATCATAAACTCTCTCCCGTTTTCGCCAAAGCAGCAATGACGAATGATTATTTCAAGCCTATAGCATGGATATGAATCGCGTTCGTGTACTCCTGCTTAACGCCGCGCTGGGTCCGCTGGATTACCGGGTCCCCGAAGGCATGCGGGTCGAGCCGGGCTCGATCGTGATGGCACCGCTGGGGCCCCGGAAAGTGCCCGGAGTGGTGTGGGAAGCCGAGAGTTTTCCTGTTGACGAAGTAGATCCGAAAAAACTGCGTCCCTTGCTCGAGCTTCGTGACGTACCGCCATTGCGGGCACCGCTGCGGCGGCTGATCGAATGGACCGCAGATTATTATTTTGCCTCGCCTGCGTCGGTGCTCAGGATGGTGCTGTCGAGCGGTGCTGCCTTTGCGGACAATCGTCCGATCAGCGAATATCGGCTGAACGGCACGGTTCCGGAACGGATGACGCCGCAGCGGCAACAGGCACTTGAAAAGCTCGCCGACGTGCAAGGCACGATCAGCGAACTGGCCAACAAAGCTGGGGTGTCGATCGCCGTTATCCGGGGACTGGAAAAGCTGGGGGTATTTGATCGGGAAGATGTGTCTCCCCATGCTGTCACTGCCAACCCCTCGCCCGATTTCGGCAAAGTTGATCTCAGCGATGATCAGAAGTCTGTCAGCAGTATCTTGATCGAGGCGGTGCGTGCATCGAAGTTCAAGCCGTTTCTGCTCGACGGCGTGACCGGCTCGGGCAAGACCGAGGTCTATTTCGAGGCGATTGCCGAGGCGCTCAGGCAGAACAAACAGGTGCTGGTGCTGCTCCCCGAAATCGCGTTGACGGAGCCGTTTCTTGACCGCTTCCAGGTGCGTTTTGGCGCCGAGCCCCTCGCCTGGCATAGCGGCATGAGACAGTCGGAGCGCAAGAAAAACTGGCGGGCGCTGGCAGAAGGCAGCGCCAAGGTGATTGTCGGCGCGCGCTCCGCCCTGTTCCTGCCTTATGCCAATCTTGGCCTGATCATTGTCGACGAAGCGCACGAAACCAGCTTCAAGCAGGAAGACGGGGTGCGCTACCACGCCCGGGATGTTGCGGTGATGCGCGGGCTGTACGAAAAGATACCGGTGATATTGGCCTCTGCCACACCCGCGATCGAGAGCCAGCATCAAGTGGAACAGGGCAATTATGAATTGCTCGAACTGCCGGCTCGCTTTGGCGGGGCGACGATGCCCGATATCGAGGCGCTGGATCTGACGCAGGACATTCCGCCGCGCGGCAACTGGCTCGCGCCGACGCTGGTCAATGCGCTGGAGGAAAATCTCGATCGCGGCGAGCAATCGCTCTTGTTCCTCAACCGCCGTGGCTTTGCGCCGTTGACCTTGTGCCGGACCTGCGGCCACCGGATCGATTGCCCCAATTGCACCGCCTGGATGGTCGAACATCGGCTGACCCGCCGTCTCGCCTGCCATCATTGCGGCCATGTCATGCCGATCCCGGAGAAATGCCCTGAATGCGGCGATGAAGACAGCCTTGTTGCCTGTGGGCCAGGGGTCGAGCGGATCTGCGACGAGGTGAAAATGCTGTTCCCGCAAGCGCGGACCGCGATTGTCACCTCGGACACGATCTGGTCACCCCAGAAAGCCGCCGATTTTGTCCACCAGATGGAAGCCGGAGCGATTGATATTGTTGTCGGCACCCAACTCGTAACCAAGGGCTATCATTTCCCCAACCTGACTCTGGTCGGCGTCGTCGATGCAGATATCGGGCTGGAAGGCGGCGACCTGCGCGCCGCTGAGCGCAGTTTTCAGCAGATCGCTCAGGTCGCGGGGCGCGCCGGTCGAGCGGAAAAACCCGGCCGCGTCTACGTCCAGACCCGGATGCCCAAAGCGCCGGTGATCCAGGCGTTGATCCAGAATGACCGGGAAGGCTTTTATGCCGCCGAAATCGAATCCCGTCGTCAGGCGCTGGCACCCCCTTTCGCACGCTGGGCAGCGATCATCGTCTCCTCCGAGGACAATAAAGAAGCGATGGAGACCGCGCGGCTGATCGGTCAGACCGCTCCCAAGCTCGACGGATTTTCGGTTTACGGCCCTGCCCCCGCCCCCCTGGCGATGCTGCGAGGACGACATCGCCACCGGCTCCTGGTCCATGCGCTGCGGTCGGTCGATCTGCAGAATATCATGCGCGACTGGCTGCACGAGCTGGAATGGCCGCGCGCGGTGCGGGTTGGAGTAGATGTGGATCCGTATAGTTTTGTTTGACGGCATGTGCTCCGCACTTGATGCGGAGCTGTAGGTTGAGTAGCGCTCGTTCTGCACAGAGCTCCGCATCAAGTGCGGAGCACAAAATGTTGAAAGCCGCCATATGAACCGCACCCTTGCGCTAATTTTCCTTGCTTTGGCCACCCTGCTAACCGGCCCAGCCCAAGCCGATCCGGCTGATATCAGCGCTGCCAGCCGCTCGGTCGTTCGGGTTGTGCTCGCCGCTAAAGATGGCAACAAGGTCGCCTTCGTCGGCCATGGTAGCGGCTTCGTGGTCGCGCCGGACAAGATCCTGACCAACGCCCATGTCGTCGAGATCGCAAGACAGGAATCATCGGTGGTGATCGGGATCATCCCATCGCAGGGCGGCGTCAGCTATGGTGGCCGGATCATCGCCTATTCACCGAGCAATGATCTCGCTCTCATACAGGTGTTGGACGGCGGACGATTGCCGCCGATGACCATCTTCGGCGGTCCGGTTGCCGACGGTGCAGACGTTGTCGCCATCGGCTATCCCGGCTCCGTCGACCGGGCACAGGGCCTTGACCTGGATGATCTGATCAACCCGATGTCGCCGGTCAAGACCACCGGCACGGTTTCGGGCGGACGCACGACCAAGCAATTTGATACCTTGCTGCACACCGCACCGATCGCATCGGGCAATAGCGGCGGGCCGCTGATCGACAATTGTGGCCGGGTTTTGGGTGCAAATAGCTTTGGCTCGATTAGTGATGGCAATGATGCGGAGTTTGGCTTTGCTGTCTCGGCCAGAGAGATATTGAACTTTCTGCGCAAGCAAGGCGTATCCGTCGGGGTGACGGCGATACCGTGCCGATCCGCCTCCGAGATTAGCGAGCAAGAGCGGCTCAGGGAAGCCGCTGCCCGTGCGCAGGTGGCAGCGGCGAAGGCCGCAGAGGCCGACAAGCGCGACCGGGCCGAGACCAAATTGCGGACCAGTATATCGCAAGATGTCATTGCCGAGCGTGAAAACCGGATGGCGATCGCCGCGCTGATGCTGGCGCTGGCGCTGCTGGCGGCTGGCGGCGCGACGGTGCTGATCGTTCAGGGCAAGCGCAACCCCGGCATTGGCGCAATTGGCGGAGCGGCTGTTTTACTGCTTGGCGCCGTCATCATCTTTCTCTCTCGCCCGGATTTCAGCGAGATTGATGACCGCGTAGCGGCGGCGATGACCGACAAGCTGACGGATAACCGTCCGCAACAGACAAATATCGCCACATCGGGCAAATATCGTTGTACGATCAACCCGGAACGCAGCCGGATCACGGTGTCGCAGGAAGACGAACTGCCGCTCGAATGGGCCGAAGGCGGATGCGTAAACGGCCGCACGCAATATGGCCGTGATGGTGCCAAATGGTCGCGCATCTTTGTGCCCAATTCCGAGCAGACCATCACGATCAACAGCTTTCAGCCGGACGGCAGTGAGTTTACCGAAGAGCGCTATCTGATGAGTCTGGATGCAATGACCAAAGCGCGGGCGATACGGGCCGAATATGGCAACAAGGCCTGTACCGCAGATCCAAAAGCGCTGACCGATATCGAAGATATGGTAAAGGCTATTCGAGCAGAACTGCCGGCTCAGGCAAACGAATGGCTCGTTTATGAGTGCGAAAAACTAGCTCAATAATCGGATTCGTTACCCGCGAAGATTTTCTCGGCCTGCGCGGTCAGCCATTGCATCGCCGCTGCCCAGGGTTGGTGGCCGTGACTAATTCTCGCGACACCCAGACTGGCCAGTTCGGCGTGGCCAGGACCGTCGGGCGCGCGCAGGATATTGACCGGCAGCGGTGACGCTTCACAAATCGCGCCAATCCATTTGGCCTCGCTCAGGAACGGAACAAACAGGCTCCCTGCCCCTGCATCGGCGTAGATTGCTGCCCGCTCGAGGACCTGCTCGACCAGGGCCTCGCCGTCCGTCTCTGCCGATTGACCGCGAAACACATCGCATCGGGCATTGACCCACAAACCGGTTGAGGCGGCAGCCGCCAAGCGCTCGGCGGAAACCTCCGGTGCAAGCAATTCGACTTCGCCCGGCATGCGATCTTCCATATTGATGCCGCACGCGCCCGCATCATAAGCGCGTTGCACCGACCGGCGGACTTCGGTCGGGTCAGCGCCATAGCCGGCTTCCAGATCTATGCTCACCGGCAGCTGAGTTGCCGCGACAATATGTTCAAGATTGGCAATCGCGTCATCCAGCGAAAATTCTTCGCCGTCGGCTATTCCCCGGGCACCGGCGACACCATAGCTTCCGGTCGCCAGAGCCTTTGCGCCCGCCGCCGCAACCGCCTTGGCGCTGCCCGCATCCCAGATATTGACCAGAATGAGCGGGTCGCCCGGGATATGAAGATCAGCAAAAGCTGTAATTTTTTTGTTCATTTCGCTTCCTTCTCCAGCAACAATTGCTTGATTTCCAGGCCATATGCATAGCCACCCATCGTGCCGTCGCTGCGGATCACCCGGTGGCAGGGGATCAGCACGGCGACATTATTGGCACCATTGGCACTGCCCACGGCGCGTACCGCCTTGGGTCTATCGATGGCTGCGGCGATGTCGGCATAGCTGCGGGTTTCGCCTTCGGGAATTTTGCGCAATTCCCGCCACACCGCTTCCTGAAAGGCGGTGCCTTGCACATCGAGCGGGATGTTGTGCGGGCGACCCGGCGCTTCGACCTGCGCGACCACCTCGCCCAGCAGTGCTTGAAAATCGTCGCCACCCTGTTGCAATTCCGCTTTCGGGAAGCGCCGACGCAATTCTTCCTCGCCTTCGTTGAAAGACAGGTAGCAGACGCCCTTGGTCGTCGCAGCAACCATCATATTGCCGAGCGACGTTTCAACCGTGGCCCAGCTGACCGTCACCCCTGCCCCGCCATTTTTCCATGCGCTTGGCTTCATTCCCATTTTTTGGGCCATTTTCTGTTCCTCGTAAAAGCGCGATGCGGAACCATAGCCCGCATCATATATGGCCTCTGTTACCGATGTACCGCTGGCCAGCGCATCCTTGACCCGTTCGGAACGCAAAGCCCGCGCATAAGCCGCCGGCGACAGTCCGGTATCGCGCTTGAAAATCCGCTGCAAATGGGTGGGTGAATAGCCGGTCAGATCCGCCAGTTCATCCAGCCTGGGTGCGCTTTCCGCCATCCGCACGGCGTCGATGACCGCCTTGACCGCAGCTTCGTCACGCGCCACATCATTGGGATGGCAGCGCAGGCAAGCGCGCAGACCTGCAGCTTCGGCCTGTTCAGCCTTCGCAAAAAAACGAATATTTTCGCGCTTCGGATGGCGAGCCGCGCAGGAGGGGCGACAATAGATACCTGTACTCAGGACACCAGTGACAAATTTTCCGTCAAAGGACCGATCGCGGGCTTGCATCGCTGCCCAAGCCTGCTCGCTATCCACAATATCCGGGTTCATGATTCAAATCTCTCTACCCGCGCCGCGAAACATCCATGCGCCGCGTTGTGCACATCTATATAGACAATGTCTTCCAGCTCAAACAATTGCCGGATGGTTTGGTCCGCATCGCCCGGCAAGGAAAGCCGCGCCGTCTTTAGCATCGCATCGGCGCCGAAGGCCCGCATACCAAGCGGACGGCCCACAAAAATCGGTGGCACTTCATCTGTATATCGCGCAGCGGTCTTCGCACCGGCACGCGCATAAATCGCATAGCTGCTCCGGTAAGGCGAATCCACATCATGGGAAACATGGTGGAACAAGAGTAATTCTTCGCCCGGCTCGGCATCTTCCAATGTTACGCGGCAGGGAAATCCGGGTTTGCTGGAAGCGGTCACGCGGACGGTTCCCGGGGCGCTGCCAACATTCGCCAGTTGTTCGGGGCTTATCCCGGTAATTTGGTAGGTCATGCTTAATCTCCAGATTGTTCATGCACTGCCCAATAGTCGGCGAAAGCCATGCGTTGCTTCCCGTATCTTGCGGTCAAAGCAATTTTAACCCTGGAGAGAATTGAAAATCACCGAAAACCAGTGTTTTACCCTTTCTCGAAAATGATTCCCAAAGCCATCTTGCATCGCAGCAAAATGGTTGCTAGACGCCGCGCATCCGTGGGCGGAATCGCAGGATTTCCGGCCATTAAGCGGACCATTTCATGAACGGTTTTCAGACCAAATTACGGTCAGGGAGAAGCAAACGCGTGGATCATTCCAGCGGCATCAGGGCGAGTTTAGCGGGGCGTTACGCCACAGCTTTGTTCGCGCTTGCAGACGAGAACAACAGTATCGACGCGGTCCAGGCCAGCCTTGGCACGCTGAGCGCAGCGCTGGCCGAATCGGATGACCTGAGGGCGCTGACCAGCAGCCCCGTGGTATCTCGCGATGATGCCGGCAGGGCCATTGCAGCCACCGCCGAGGCTCTCGGTCTCGACAAGCTCACGACCAACGTGCTCGGTGTGCTCGCGGCCAATCGCCGGCTCGACCAGATACAGGCTGTCATTCGTGCCTTCTCGACATTGGCATCCGATCATCGCGGCGAAATTACCGCCGAGGTCACATCCGCCCATCCGCTGGATGACAAGCAGATTGAAGCGCTCAAGGCGCAGCTCAAGAAACGTGTGGGAAGCGATGTCAGCGTTTCCACCGCCGTCGATTCGTCCATCCTGGGCGGGCTGGTCGTGAAGATCGGCAGCCAGATGATCGACAGCTCGATTAAAACCCGTTTGAACACCCTATCGCAAGCCATGAAGGGCTAAAGGAAGATACACATGGATATTCGCGCCGCAGAAATTTCAAAGGTCATCAAGGACCAGATCGCCAATTTTGGCAATGAAGCACAGGTTTCGGAAGTTGGAACCGTGCTTGCCGTCGGTGACGGTATCGCCCGTATCCATGGTCTCGACCAGGTTCAGGCCGGTGAAATGGTCGAATTCTCCAACGGTATTCAGGGCATGGCCCTGAACCTCGAAGCCGACAATGTCGGCGTCGTGATCTTCGGCTCTGACGCTGAAATCAAAGAAGGCGACGTCGTCAAGCGGACCGGCACGATTGTGGACGTTCCGATCGGCAAGGAATTGCTCGGCCGTGTGGTCGATGGCCTCGGCAACCCGATTGATGGCAAGGGCCCGATCAACACCACCCAGCGTAGCCGGGTGGAAGTCAAGGCGCCGGGCATTATCCCGCGCAAATCGGTTCACGAACCCGTCCAGACCGGCCTGAAAGCACTCGACGCTCTCGTTCCTGTTGGCCGTGGCCAGCGCGAATTGATCATTGGTGACCGTCAGACCGGCAAGACCGCTGTCGCGATCGACACGTTCATCAACCAGAAGACGGTCAACGCCGGCGATGACGAGAGCAAGAAGCTCTATTGCATCTATGTTGCTATCGGCCAGAAGCGCTCGACGGTTGCACAGATCGTCAAGAGTCTCGAAGAAAATGGCGCGATGGAATATTCGATCGTGGTTGCCGCAACCGCTTCCGAGCCTGCGCCACTGCAATATCTCGCACCATATACCGGTGTGACGATGGGCGAATATTTCCGCGACAACGGTATGCACGCCTGTATCGTATATGATGATCTGTCCAAGCAGGCTGTGGCTTATCGTCAGATGTCCCTGCTGCTGCGTCGTCCTCCAGGGCGTGAAGCCTATCCGGGTGACGTTTTCTATCTGCACAGTCGTTTGCTCGAACGTGCTGCGAAAATGAACGAAGCCAATGGTTCGGGCTCGCTGACCGCCTTGCCGATCATCGAAACCCAGGCTGGTGACGTTTCGGCCTATATTCCGACCAACGTGATTTCGATCACCGACGGCCAGATCTTTCTCGAAACCGACCTATTCAACCAGGGCATCCGTCCCGCGATTAACGTAGGTCTGTCGGTGTCCCGTGTGGGCTCCGCAGCGCAGACCAAGGCGATGAAGAAAGTGTCCGGCTCGATCAAACTCGATCTCGCGCAATATCGCGAAATGGCGGCGTTCGCGCAGTTCGGCTCCGACCTTGATGCGTCGACGCAGAAATTGCTCGCTCGTGGTGAACGTTTGACGCAGTTGCTGAAACAGCCACAATATTCGCCGCTGCCGTTCGAAGAGCAGACCGCTTCGATCTATGCTGGTACCAACGGCCATCTCGACAGTGTCGCAGCCAGTGATGTTGTGCGTTATGAAGCAGCGATGCTGGCCCATATGCGCAGCGAACATGCGGACATTTTGAAAACGATCCGCGAGAGCGGTGACCTGGCAGATGATACCAAGGCAGCTTTGGAAGCGGCTCTGGCAGCATTTGGGAAGACGTTTGCTTAAACACTCGTCATGCTGAACTTGTTTCAGCATCTCCCGAGATCCCGAAACAAGTTCGGGATGACGAAGATTGGAGTATGTGACTAGCTATGGCCAGTCTTAAAGAACTGAAAGATCGGATCGCGTCGATTAAGTCGACCCAGAAGATCACCAAGGCCAAGAAGATGGTGGCCGCTGCCAAGTTGCGCCGGGCGCAGATGGCGGCGGAAGCGGCGCGTCCCTATGCTGACCGGATGGAAAAGGTCATGGCTAGCCTCGCCTCCAAAGTTTCGATTGATGAAAATTCGTCGAAACTGCTGGCTGGCACCGGCAAGCTTGAGACCCACCTGCTGGTCGTGGCGACATCGGACCGTGGCCTGTGCGGCGCGTTCAACGCCAACATCGTCAAGGAAGCCCGTCTGAAGGCTGAGAAGTTGCTTGGCGAAGGCCATAAAGTGCTGTTCTACATGGTCGGACGCAAGGGCATCCCGATCATCAAGCGTTTCTATCCCGGCCAGATTCTGAAACATTTCGACACGTCGAACGTCAAGGCACCTGGCTATGAAGAAGCCAAGGCGATTGCGGCGGATCTGACCCTGTTGATCGAAGAGGGCAAATATGACGTAGCCCATCTGTTCTACGGCAAGTTCAAATCCGCACTGGTGCAGGAACCCACGGTTCAGCAGATCATCCCGATTGCTGTTCGGGATGGCGCGGTTTCGGAATCCGAAGGCGCAGTAGACTATGAACCGGACGAGGAGGAAATTCTCGCCGAACTGCTGCCGCGCAATCTGACTACCCAGATTTTCGGCGCTTTGCTGGAAAATAACGCGTCGGAACAGGGCGCGTCGATGACCGCCATGGACAATGCGACCCGCAATGCCGGCGATCTGATCGAGAACCTCACGATTGTTTACAACCGCAGCCGTCAGGCCGCGATTACCACCGAATTGATTGAAATTATCGCTGGCGCTGAAGCGCTCTAAAGCACGTACGCAAGGAAAACGGAAAAATGGCAAAAACCAAGAATGTAGGCCGCATTTCACAGGTCATCGGCGCCGTCGTCGACGTCACCTTTGATAACGAGATCCCGGCAATTCTCTCGGCACTGGAAACCGACAATAACGGCAACCGCCTGGTGCTGGAAGTTGCACAGCATCTCGGCGAGAATACGGTTCGTACGATCGCCATGGATGCGACCGAAGGTCTGACCCGCGGTCAGGAAGTTACCGACACCGGTTCGCAGATCATGATGCCGGTTGGTCCTGAAACGCTTGGCCGGATCATGAACGTGATCGGTGAGCCAATCGACGAACGCGGCCCAATCGGAAACAAATTGACCTCTCCTATTCATGCGGAAGCTCCTGCTTTTGTCGACCAGTCAACCGAGAATGAAATTCTGGTTACCGGCATCAAGGTTGTCGACCTGCTCGCGCCTTATGCAAAAGGCGGCAAGATTGGCCTGTTCGGCGGCGCTGGCGTGGGCAAGACCGTTCTTATTCAGGAACTGATCAACAATATTGCCAAAGGCCACGGCGGTACCTCGGTATTCGCTGGTGTTGGTGAGCGTACCCGCGAAGGTAACGATCTCTATCACGAATTTCTCGACGCTGGCGTTATCGCCAAGGACGCCGACGGCAATCCGAAGTCGGAAGGTTCTAAAGTGGCGCTGGTGTTCGGCCAGATGAATGAACCTCCAGGAGCGCGTGCTCGTGTGGCTCTCTCCGGTCTGACGCAGGCGGAATATTTCCGCGACGTCGAAGGCCAGGACGTGTTGTTCTTCATCGACAATATCTTCCGCTTCACCCAGGCTGGTTCGGAAGTGTCCGCACTGCTCGGCCGTATTCCGTCGGCTGTGGGCTATCAGCCGACCCTGTCGACCGACATGGGCGCGCTGCAGGAACGCATTACCTCGACCAACAAGGGTTCGATTACATCGGTTCAGGCGATTTACGTTCCTGCCGATGACTTGACCGACCCTGCTCCGGCAACCTCTTTTGCTCACTTGGATGCAACCACCGTTTTGAACCGTGCGATTTCGGAGCTGGGTATTTATCCTGCTGTTGATCCGCTTGATTCCACCTCGCGTGTTCTGGAACCCCGCGTTGTCGGTCAGGAACATTATGATACGGCGCGTGCTGTTCAGGAAACGTTGCAGAAGTACAAGTCGTTGCAGGACATTATCGCGATTCTCGGCATGGACGAGCTTTCGGAAGAAGATAAGCTGGTCGTGCAACGTGCCCGGAAGATCCAGAAATTCCTTTCCCAGCCGTTCCACGTTGCCGAAGTCTTCACCGGCATCCCCGGAAAGTTCGTTGATCTGGAAGACACGATCAAGTCGTTCAAGGCGGTTGTCGAAGGTGAATATGATCATCTTCCAGAAAACGCCTTCTACATGGTTGGCGGCATCGAAGAAGCGGTTGAAAAAGGCAAGAAAATGGCGGCAGAAGCTGCTTAAGTTACATCCATTAGCACTGAGCTGTCGAATTGCGCGACTGCCCGACAGACGCCCTTCGACAGGCTCAGGACTAACGGTATAAAGGCACTACAATGGCAAACCTACATTTCGAACTCGTAACCCCAGAGAAACTCGTCCGGTCGGAAGAGGTTTTCATGGTGGTGGTACCCGGTACCGAGGGTGACTTTGGCGTACTGGCCAATCATGCCGGAGTGATGTCGACAATCCGCGATGCCGATCTGGTTATCTATGCCAGCGAAGGTGCTACGCCTGAGACGATCTCCGTGCAGGGCGGCTTTGCCCAGGTCGACGAAAAGGGACTGACAGTCCTCGCCGAAGCGATCAGCTAACGCGGCAACCGGCGGCTTTCCGTACACTTGGGAATTGTCTTAAAAGCCAGAAAGACCAAGTAGATATTATGGAACATGTATAGCCTACCCGTTCCATATTCGTTGAGCAATCAATGACCAAATCTCGCACGGTGGTCCATTTCCTTTACGAGCCCGGCAATGGTGGACTGGACCGTGTTGCAATCCTGTTGGCCAATGGCATGGCCAGACGCGGTATTCCGACCGAATTATGGTTGACCAAAGCCGTCGGCCCTGTCGCCCATCTTATATCTGCCGATGTAAAGGTCCGGATGGTGCCCACACCCAAATTTGGTGGAAGAGGAATGCAGTTGGTCATGCAGCTTCCTGTCGTCGCGCGGATGATCCGGAAGTACAAACCCCGGGCGATTTTTTCGGCTGGTAACCAGACAAACCTGTCCCCGGCAATCGCGCGAAAACTGGCCGGCCAGACCCCGACCAAGATCATTCAGAAAATTACCAACCCCGTGCTGAGACCCGGTTCTAGTCACTGGGCAAAAGTCTGCCGGACATGGCGATTTGGCGTCACCGCAAGATTGGGCGACATGTCGCTCGCTCTCAGTGTGGCTGATGCAGAACATTATGCTGAAATCTTCCCTCGCGCCGCCGACAAGTTTCATGCGGTTCCCAATCCCTATGTTCACGCTGACATGCTATCTGCGGGAGCCGGACGCATCACCCGTGACCCAGGAATAGCCCCCCGACTGCTCTCGGTCGGACGGATAGCGCCCCAAAAGGGCTATACGATCCTTATTGCGGCGCTTGCCCGCATTGCCGACCGCCCGTGGTCAATGACCATTTTGGGGGATGGCCTGCTGCTGGAGGAAGCAAGGCGCTGGGCCGGGGATTCAGGATTGGCGGAACGGATCGAATTCAGGGGATTTGTCGACGACGTGACCCCCTATCTTATCCGATCTGATATTCTCGTCCTTTCTTCGCGTTGGGAGGGTTTTCCTGCGGTTCCCATAGAAGCTATGGCTACGGGTTGCGCCGTCGTTGCTACCGATTGTTCGGCGGGGTTGACGCAGTTGTTGCGCCAGATTGGTCAGCACACGGTAGCAGTCGACGATCCCGAAGCACTGGCCAAAGCTATTGGCCACGAAATTGACTCACCTCAGCGGATCGAACCGCTCCGCGCCTGCGCAACCGCTTATTCGATTGAAAATAGCGTTGATCAGCATCTCAGGCTTTTGGAGGATGTCTGTAAAAGACCCTAAGCCTCCAATACGGTGTTCGCCCGTCGTGCGCTGCGCCACAGCAACAGACCGCTGAAGATTATCAATAATCCCCCCAACATTGCGGTCCGGTCTATCGGGTCCCCGAAGACAAAGACGCTGATCGCCGTCGCGATCAGCAACTGGATGTAGACGATCGGCGCAATCGCCGCTGCGGTTGTTCGCATCGTTGCCATGAACAGAAGGAAGTGACATCCGGTGGCGGTCAGGGCCACCAGCAGACACCTGAACACGACGTCCCAATCTGGAATGCCCGGGACGGCCATAACGGGCACCAGCCAGTGCCCAATTGTAGTGGCAATGATCAGGAATAATGCCGCCCAGAACGCAATGTAGAATTGCGCGGCGAAAATTGATCTCTGGGTTGAGACCATCCGGTTGAGTATAAGCATTGTCGACATTGCAAAGGCTGAAATCAGGGGCAATACAGCGACCCAGCCAAAGGCAGCGACATTCGGCCGAAGCATGATCAGCACCCCGGCAAAGGCGATGATCGTCGCCACCCACGTTCGCGGCGGCATGCTCTCTTTCAGGAACCAGCCGGAAAATAATGCGGTCAGAATGGGATTGATGAAGGATATTGCCACCGCATCGGCCAGCGGCATGATATATATGGCGGAGAAAAAGCTGATGGTCCCGACGAAAAGCGCAAATCCGCGGGCGATGTGGAGCCAGGGTCGATTGATCTGAAAGCCGCGACGGCCTTCCCGAATGAACAGGATAACCGCCAGTGCCAAAGCTCCAATTGAAAATCGCAGCGCAGCCACGGCAGGTGCAGGCCAGTCTCCAGCCATTGACTTGATCACAGCATCACCAAGAGGAAATCCGGCAAACGCGACCAGTGCTAGCGTGATCCCACCTGCTGCTGCCCGTTCTCGGGAATGATCAGCAGCCAAAATTTCGTTCTCTGTCCATTTTTACGGCTTAACGTCTGCTCTGCATCGCACAAGTTACAAAAGTGCATGAGCATTCATCCTTATCCAATACTGCAGATTTACCGGTTTATTAACCATTTTCGGGGAGAGAAGGCATTGATCGTGTGACATTAGACATATCGGACAGGACAGCATGAGCGCATTTGGCAAGAAAAATGGACTGGGTGGTGGCAAACCGTCCTTTGGCGTAGCAAAGCCAATGACCGGGGGCGGCAAGAAAGTCGCTGATTCTGAAAACCGCGAAGACAAGTTGGGTGGAAATCAGTTTCCACCGCTCGAATCCATTCCATTATCCGGTGAAGATACACCGACCGTACCAGCGCCGGTGCAAAGCGACGCGATGACGAGGCTTTCCGAACGCTCACAGCCTTTGGCTGAAGGTGTTGGCAAGGAAGAAGGCTTTGGCGCCTCTGTTCACAAGATCAAGGAACAGGTGCTGCCGCGCCTGCTTGAGCGTGTTGACCCCGAGGCAGCAGCGACCTTGAACAAGGAAGAGCTGACCGAAGAATTCCGCCCGATCATCATGGAAGTGCTGACCGAGCTGAAACTGACGCTCAACCGCCGCGAACAATTTGCGCTGGAAAAGGTACTGGTCGACGAGCTGCTCGGCTTCGGTCCGCTGGAAGAGCTGCTGCAGAACCCGGATATCTCCGATATCATGGTCAACGGCCCGGAACAGACCTATATCGAAATCAAGGGCAAGCTCGAAATCGCCCCGATCCAGTTCCGCGACGAGGAACATCTGTTCCAGATCGCTCAACGCATCGTCAACCAGGTCGGCCGCCGCGTCGACCAGACCACGCCGCTTGCCGACGCCCGTCTCAAAGATGGTTCGCGTGTCAACGTGATCGTGCCGCCGTTGAGCCTCAAGGGCACCGCGATCTCGATTCGTAAATTTTCCGAGAAACCGATCACGCTCGACCTGATGAAGGGCTTCGGCTCGATGTCAGACGAAATGTGCACGGTGCTCAAGATCGCCGGCGCCTGCCGGTTCAACGTGGTGATCTCAGGCGGTACCGGTTCGGGTAAAACGACGATGCTCAACGCCATGTCGAAGATGATTGATCCCGGCGAGCGCGTGCTGACGATCGAGGATGCCGCCGAGCTTCGCCTGCAGCAGCCGCACTGGCTACCGCTCGAAACCCGTCCGCCGAACCTCGAGGGCGAAGGCGCAATCACGATTGGCGATCTCGTCAAGAACGCATTGCGTATGCGGCCTGACCGGATCATCCTCGGCGAAATTCGTGGCGCGGAATGTTTCGATCTTCTCGCCGCCATGAACACCGGCCATGACGGCTCGATGTGTACGCTTCACGCCAACAGCCCGCGCGAGTGTCTCGGCCGTATGGAAAACATGATCCTGATGGGTGACATCAAGATTCCAAAGGAAGCCATTTCCCGCCAGATCGCGGAATCGGTCGACCTGATCGTACAGGTGAAGCGTCTTCGCGATGGTTCACGTCGCACCACCAACATCACCGAGGTGATCGGCATGGAGGGCGATGTGATCGTCACCCAGGAACTGTTCAAATATCAGTATCTCGACGAGGATGCCGACGGCAAGATCATCGGCGAATATGTATCTGCCGGCCTGCGCCCCTACACCCTCGAAAAAGCGCGCCAATATGGGTTTGACCAGCCATTGCTGGAAGCCTGCCTGTAAACACGCTCTTATCCGGTTGAGATAATGCCCAGACCGAAGGCTATCGATATGCCAAAGGTCAACAGGGCCAACGCAGTGACGGTAGACCAGGGCATGAAGCCGACATCATCAATATCCCGGCGATTATTGCGCCGGCGGTTGCCGATCTCTGAGATCACGGCAATTGTGCCGGACAAACCGCACAGCAGCATCCACAGCGGCGGCATGTAAAATTAGCCCTTGTCCAGCATGGCGATGATACCGGAAAAATCCTTGCCGCCCTGCCCTTGTGCTTCAGCATATTGCGCGTAGAGCTTCGCGGCCGCCGCACCCATGGGCACATCTGCTCCGACGCTGCTTGCGGCTTCCATCGCCAGACGGAGGTCTTTCAGCATCAAGGCCGCCGCAAACCCCCCTTCATAGCCATTGTCTGCCGGGCTTTGCGGGCCGACGCCGGGAACGGGACAATAGCTTGTCATCGACCAGTTCTGACCAGATGCCTTGGACGAAATATCGTAAAAATTCTGCAGGTCGAGCCCAAGCTTTTCTGCCATCTTGAACGTTTCACAAGTTGCGATCATCGACGCACCGAGCAGCATATTGTTGCAGATTTTCGCCGCCTGCCCCGCGCCATTGCCACCGGCGTGAATAACCGCCTTGCCCATGTCGGACAGGATCGGCTCCGCGCGCTTGAAGCCTGCTTCACTGCCGCCGACCATGAAGGTCAGCGTGCCGCCATTGGCCGCCGCAATGCCGCCGGATACCGGAGCATCAACGGGGACGAGGCCCTTGGCTTCGGCCATGGTCGCTACATCGCGCGCGCTGTCGACGTCGATCGTCGAGCAATCGATCACCAGTGTGCCGGGATTGGCATTGATGACGATTTCATATTCATAGACCTTGCGGACATGGGTGCCGGCCGGCAGCATGGTCACCACGGCTTCCATATCCTGCACGGCTTGGGCCGCGTCGCTGACCGGATGACAGCCCGCCTCGCCCGCGCGGGCCAAGGCTTCGCCGGACAGGTCAAAGGCATGCACCTCATGTCCTGCTTTCGCGAGGTTCGCGGCCATGCCGCCGCCCATATTGCCGAGGCCGATAAATCCGATTTTCATTGTGTCTTTCCCATTAAACAAAGAGCAAAATAAGGCCCAGAAAAATCATTATCGGGCCAAATATCAAACAAAGAATCGGCTGCACATAAGCCATAGCACGATCCCATCTATTGTGCGGAAGCGGTGCTTCGTCGCTCATCTTTAACAACGCCGCTTCCACCAGACTAATCCGTTCTTCCCGCCGATGTATCCAGCCGGTAAAACCGAACCAGACAAACAAAAATCCAAAGCCAAGCAGTCCGATGGCTTTCAGGATTACCGCCCCTTCCATTGGCCTTCGCGTTTCTCGATAAAGGCAGCCATGCCCTCTTTCTTGTCCTCGGTCGCGGTGAGGATCTGGAACAGGCGGCGTTCGTGCACCAGCCCCTGCTCGAGATTATTCTCGAACGCCGAATTGACCATTTCCTTGTTCACCTGTGCAGCCATCGGCGGCATCGAGGCGACGAGTGCGGCTGATTTCATGGCTTCGTCGAGCAGATCGTCATGCGGTACTACCCGGGCAACCAGGCCGGACCGCTCGGCCTCTTCGGCATCCATCATCCGGCCGGTCAGGCACATTTCCATCGCCTTGGCCTTGCCGATCGCGCGGGTCAGCCGCTGCGAGCCGCCCATGCCGGGAGCTACGCCCAGCTTGATTTCGGGCTGTCCGAATTTCGCCTTGTCGCTGGCGATGATATAATCCGCCATCATCGCCAGTTCACAGCCGCCGCCCAGCGAGAAGCCGTTGACCGCGGCGATCCACGGCTTGCGGGTCGCCTTGACGATATGGCTGGTCCATTTGGCGAAAAAATCCTCGAGATAGAAATCGGCGGCGGATTTCTCGTACATTTCCTTGATATCGGCGCCGGCGGCGAAGGCCTTGTCACCGGAACCGGTCAGCACGGCGCAATTTTGCGTGTCGTCCGCCTGGAAGGCGGCGAAAGCCTCGATCAGTTCGTCGAGCACCTGGCTGTTCAGCGCGTTCAGCGCTTTCGGCCGGTTGAGCGTGATCAGGGTGACTGCACCCTTTTTCTCGGTCAGGATGGTTTCATAAGTCATAGCGGTTTCCATTCTTCCTTGGCCGGCAACGGCGCGAAAATATTGTCGATCCATTCGGTGGTGACCTCCTCCGGCGTCGGCGGATTCCATTTTGGATCATTATCCTTGTCGACAATCAGGGCTCGCACGCCCTCGAGGAAATCGTGCATCACCAGCACATGATAGCCGATGCGATATTCATTGCGCATTTCATCGGCGAAACTCTCCATCGCCGCGCCTTCCTTGAGCTGACGCAGTGCCACCTTGCAGGTCTGCGGGCTTTTGGTACCGAGCGTATCCCGCTCTTTCGCAGCCCAGTCGCTCTCATCGGCTTCCAGCGCTGCCAATATGTCTTCATAGCGGTCCGAGGCAAAAAACCTGTCGATCTTGTCGAGATTCCTGGTGATCCGCGCTTCCGGGATATTGCCGGAAAGCTGGCCCAAGATACCCTCGATCCGGTCGGGTTTTTCCGAAATCCGCTGCTTGGCTTCTTCCAGAACCGACGATTCCAGATAATGGGTGGCGATACCCACTTCCCTGCATTCGGCGCCATCAAGACGTGCGCCGGTCAGCGCGAGAAACTGGCCCAGCCGGCCCTCGAGCCGGGACAGATACCAGCCGCCGCCGACATCGGGAAACAGACCGATACCGGTTTCCGGCATGGCAAAGCGGGTATATTCGGTCGCCACACGATATTTCGCGGGTTGCGAAATACCGACGCCGCCGCCCATGGTGATGCCGTTCATGAAGGCGACCACCGGCTTGGGATATTCAAACAACAGATGGTTGAGCTGATATTCCTTGTAGAAAAACTCGCGCCCCTCCTTGCCGTCGGTCATGCCGGACTCGCGCAGCATCGCGATATCACCGCCGGCGCAAAAGCCGCGGCCCTCGCTGTGGTCGATGATCACCGCTTCGACTTCGTCATCGGCGCGCCACGCGAGCAGCGCGTCGATCATCCCCAGACACATGTCGAGGTTGAGCGAATGGATGACCTTGGGGCGGTTCAGGCTGATATGGCCGACCCGCCCGGTTTTTCTGATGATAAGATCTTCTGTCATATATTCCCTATTGGCGGAGCAGTTCCCGCGATATGATCATGCGCATGACCTGATTGGTTCCCTCCAATATGCTGTGCACCCTGAGATCGCGCCAGAAGCGCTCGATCGGATAGTCCTGCAAATAGCCGTAGCCGCCAAAAAGTTGCAACGCGTCGTTGACGATCTTGCTGCCATTGTCGGTGGCCAGACGCTTTGCCATGGCGGCAAATTTGGTCTTGTCGGGCGCGCCTTCGGTCACTTTGGCAGCGGCGAGATAGAGCAAGGCCCGCGAGGCCTCCAGATCGGTTGCCATATCGGCGAGCATGAACTGTGTGTTCTGGAAATCGCTGATCGCCTTGCCGAACTGCTTGCGTTCCTTGGTGTAATTGACCGCTTCGTCAAGGCAGCGCTGCGCGCCGCCGAGCGAGCAGGCGCCGATATTCAGGCGCCCGCCGTCCAGACCGGCCATGGCGATGCGAAAGCCCTCGCCTTCGTCACCGACGCGGTTTTCTGCCGGTACCCGGACATTGTCGAAATTGACCTGGGCGGTGGGCTGCGAATGCCAGCCGAGCTTCTTCTCGTTTGCGCCAAAGCTGACGCCTTCCATGTCCTTCTCGATGACCAGACAGGTCACCCCTTTGGCCCCGTCATCGGAGGTACGCGTCATGGTCACGTAAATCTCGTTCTCGCCGCCGCCGGAGATGAACTGCTTGGAACCGTTGACGATATAGTCATCGCCGTCACGGACCGCCTTGGTCTTCAGCGAGGCGGCGTCCGATCCGGCACCGGCTTCGGTCAGGCAATAGCTGGAGATTTTATCCATCGGCACCAGCGCAGGAAGATATTTGTCCTTCACCGCCTGCGATCCGAACGTATCGATCATCCAGGACGCCATGTTGTGAATCGAGATGAAGGCGCTGGTCGAGGGACAGCCGTAAGCCATGGCTTCCATGATGATCGCCGACTCAAGCCGTCCCAAGCCAATGCCGCCGGATTCCTCGGACACATAAATGCCGCCGAAGCCCAGTTCCGCTGCCTGCCTGATCGTGTCGCGCGGGAAGATGTGCTTCTCGTCCCACTCGGCCGCGAACGGCGTGATTGCATCGGCGGTGAATTTCTGGGCCATTTCCTGAATGGCAAGCTGGTCTTCGGTCAGAGAAAACTGGGTCATATCTATTTCTTGTTCTTCGCTATTTGCATGGCGGTTGATTCGACGCCCCGCATTACCCGCAAGATATTGCCGCGTGCAATCTTTGCGAGATCGGCGGCGCTATAGCCGCGCCTTGCCAGTTCCGCAAATAGCACCGGATAAGTCGAAACGTCGCCGAGATCGTCCGGTGTGGAGGTGATACCGTCATAGTCGCCGCCAAGACCGATATGATCGATCCCGGCCACGGAACGGATATGATCAATATGATCGGCGATGTCTTCCGCGGTCACCGGCGGTGCGGGATGCGCGTCACGCCAGTTCGCGACATGGGCTTCCCGCGCGGCCTTATCGCCCGGATACAAAGCCGCTGCTCGGGCTTCTTCGGCTTTTTGGGCGGCGTCCCAGTCCCGGTTGCCGGCGCTGACGTAGGAGGGTACGAACGTGACCATCACGACGCCACCATTGGTGGGTAACCGCTTCAGAATGGCGTCGGGTACATTGCGGGGGTGTTTGGTTACGCCATCAGCAGAGCTGTGACTGAATATCACCGGTGCCCTGGTCGTATCGAGGGCGTCACTCATGGTCGCCTCTGAAACATGGCTGAGATCAACGATCATGCCGAGCCGGTTCATTTCCTGCACCACCGATAGGCCAAATTCGGACAGGCCATCGCTCTTTGGCGCATCTGTTGCGCTGTCCGCCCAGTCGAGCGTTTTCCAGTGGGTGAGCGTCATATAGCGCGCGCCGAGCGCATAGGTCTGACGCAGCACGGCGAGCGAATTGCCGATCGAATGGCCGCCTTCCATGCCGATCAGCGACGCGATGCGGCCCTTATTCTGGGCAGCCTCAACATCCGCTGCGGTAAGCGCCAGTTGCAGATCGTCCGGATATTGTTCGACCAGACGATGGACAATATCAATCTGCTCGATCACCCGCTGGACCGCTTCGAACTGCGGTAGTTCCGGGTCAATCCAGACCGACCAGAATTGACCGCCAACCCCGCCCTTGCGGAGCCGGGCAATATCGGTGTGCATCGGTTTGGAGCCGGTTCCCATGGTCGGGACGGTGTTGCGGAAATCAAACTTGCTGAAATCGCTATCGAATCGCTCGGCAATCTGCTCCGGGGAGTCATTATGGCCGTCGATGACCGGATTTTTGGCGAGCACGGTTTGCGCGACTTGCTCCGGCGTTTGCGCCGATGCCGAAGATACACCCATGGCGGCTAGAGCCAGCACCAGGCTGCGAATGATATTGATGTTTTTCATAGGTCAGGGTCTAGTCGCGCAGGACCCGCTCGGCAAATAGCTTTTTTGCTACTTTCTGATCATTGCGTCGGTACCAGCGGTTGCCGATATGACGCTCCGCTGCCAGCATCTGGGTGCGGGTCCCGTCAGCAAAGTCGACATCCGGCTCCATATTGGCGATCGGATCGCGATAGGCCTCATCTGCGGTGACGATCGTCCATCCATCGGCCTTGAGCGCGGCCGCCAGATCATCGACAAACATCGCAGCGAGGTCGGTTTCATGCAGCAGGATCATCTGCACCGGCGCCCTGCCCAAAGTGCGCCGCGCCAGATCGTCGGAGAAATTGGCGGACTGGACATAGGATTCGACATAGAGGTCGCGGAGCGCATTCCAATCCATCACCTTGCTCGATTCGGCGGCCGCAATGGCCTGATCTTCCATATACCAGTCGGATGCATCGACCGTGGCATAGGCGTTCATCAAACCGCGCTGTTTCAGACCAGCCCGCACGGCATCGCGCTTGACCCTGTCCTTTTGCCCCTCGTCCAGGAAGGGGAAGCGAAACCAGGGGCGATAATGGGGCTTGTCTTTCAGCCAGGCTTCTGCGGCATCTATATCGGAAAGGAATTTTTCTGCGGATACGGCGGACAGCTTGAGATGATGGGCGGTATGATTGGCCACCAGATGACCGGCCTTAGTATAGGCCGCGATATCGGCAGCGTCAGTGTCGGTGGACGTAATCCGTCCGGGATTTATGAAGAAGACCGCCTGTTCGATGCCTGCGGTTTTCAGCGCCTCTATCAACAGTCTCGGTCGCTCGTCCGGCTCGAGAAAGGCACCCTTGCCGCGAGGGGCATCGTCGAAACTGAAGGCGATACGCTTGTCGGATACCGTGACCGAAGCCGGTGCTGCTACCATCTCGGTGGCGCCATGGTCCGGACGCCAGGAGGCGAACAGGATGATCGCCAGCAAAACGGATGGCAGGAGCAGTCGTGGCGAGAGCGCTAGCAACGCCGCACCGGATTCAGGATTGAGCAGGCATCCATGGCTTCCATGTCCGCCCGAAATGCCAGAATATCCAGCATTTCGGGACGCATGTCCTGTTTTGAAACTTTACCGGCGCCGAGCCTTACCTGCCTTCTATCCCATGGTTGGAATGACGAACGCATCCTTGTTGCCGCCATCGGCGGTGCCATCGGGCCAGCGCTGGGTGATGGTCTTGATCTTGGTCCAGAATTTCACGCCTTCCATGCCGTGCTGGTTGGTGTCGCCAAAGGCGCTGCGCTTCCAGCCGCCAAAGCTGTGATAGGCGACCGGGACCGGGATCGGCACGTTGATGCCGACCATGCCGACCTGCACGCGGTTGGCGAACTCGCGGGCGGCGTGGCCGTTGCGGGTGAAGATGGCGACGCCATTGCCATATTGATGCTGACTGGGCAGCTTGAGCGCTTCCTCGAAATTCTTCGCACGGACGATTTGCAGCACGGGGCCGAAAATCTCTTCCTTGTAGCTTTCCATATCGGTCGTGACATGGTCGAACAGGGATGGTCCGATAAAGCAGCCGTCCTCGTGGCCCTGTAGCGAGAAGCCGCGGCCATCGACGACCAGTTCAGCGCCTTCGTCGACGCCGGTCTGGATCCAGCCCTCGACCCGTGCTTTTTGCGCCGGATTGACCATTGGTCCGTAATGCGCCTCTTCATCGGTGGAGATGCCGACGCGCAGCGCCGCCATCGCCGGGATCATTTTTTCGCGCAGACGTTCCGCCGTATCTTCGCCAACGGGGACGACAACCGGCAGCGCCATGCAGCGTTCGCCAGCCGAACCGAAGGCGGCGCCGGACAGGTCATTGACCACCTGATCCATATCCGCATCGGGCATCACGATACCGTGATTCTTCGCGCCGCCCATCGCCTGCACCCGCTTGCCGGCGGCAACGCCGCGCTGGTAAACATAATGGGCAATGTCTGAGGAGCCGACGAAGCTGATGCCGCCGATTTCCGGATGGTCGAGAATCGCATCGACCATTTCCTTGTCGCCCTGCACGCACTGCAGGATGCCGGCTGGCAGGCCCGCTTCATGCATCAGTTCAACCAGCCGCACCGGTACCGAAGGATCGCGTTCGGACGGCTTGAGGATGAAGGCATTGCCGGTCGCGATTGCCGGGCCGAACATCCACATCGGGATCATCGCCGGGAAATTGAACGGGGTGATACCGGCGCCGATGCCGATCGGCTGACGCATCGAATAGACGTCGATGCCCGGGCCTGCGCCTTGCGTATATTCGCCCTTCAGGACATGCGGAATGCCGCAGCAGAATTCGATCACTTCCAGACCGCGCTGCACATCGCCCTTGGAATCGGCGATCACCTTGCCATGTTCGATTGACAGCAGATGCGCCAGCTCGTCGATATGGGCTTCGACCAGTTCCTTGAACTTGAACATCACCCGGGCGCGGCGCTGCGGGTTGGTGGCGGCCCATTCGGGCTGCGCAGCGAGCGCCGCCTGCACGGCGGTTTCGAGCACGGCAGCATCGCCGAGATCGACCTTGCCCTGAATGCCGCCATTATTGGGATCGAAAATATCGCTCTGGCGAGCCGCTGCTGCGGTCCCTCCGGAGGCCAAGACATGGGTGACGGTGCGCATTGAAAGACTCCTGATTGCTTTTGCGGGCTATATGCTATTTACCGCAGCGATGCACAACAGTTGTTGCCCTATCTTTTATGGCCATATCGCGTGAGCGATAACGGTGCCGCCGGACAGAACCGACCGATGGCCGGGATTCTCACAAGGCTGGGGGCAATGCTCTCGCTGGGCATCATGTTTGCCTTTGTCAAACTCGCCGGTCAGCATGGCGTGCATCTGACCGAAAGCCTGTTCTACCGACAGCTGACCGCAATGCCACTGATCTGCTTGCTGATCTGGCGCAGCCAGAAAGGCTGGCCATCAATTGTCTCGAATCAGCATCGCCTGCACATGCTGCGGTCGCTGCTCGGCATCGTCGCGATGGGCCTCAATTTCTGGGCGATGACCCTGCTGCCGCTTGCCGATGCGACGACAATCAGCTTCACCGTGCCGATCTTTGCGACTCTGTTTGCCGCATTGATCCTGCGCGAACAGGTCGGTATCCGGCGCTGGTCGGCAATCCTGATCGGCTTTGTCGGGGTGCTGATCGTGGTCCGGCCCGGCGGCACGCTGATCCCCGCTTTCGGCGCAGCGGTCGCGCTGACCGGCGCGCTGGTCACGGCGGGGGTCACGCTGGTGATCCGCATGCTCGGCCGCACCGAAGCCAGCATTGTCACGATCTTCTGGTTCTCCGTCTACACCCTGCCCGCGCTGACGATTTTCGCTTTCATCTATGGCGGCGGTCATGATGCGCAGACCTGGGGCTTCCTGCTCGGCATCGGTGTTTTCGGCGCGATCGGCCAGCTGTGCATCACCCAGTCGCTGCGCTATGCACCGGTGTCGACGATCGTGCCGATGGATTATAGCGCGCTGATCTGGGCCACTTTGTTCGGCATCCTGATCTTCGGCCAATATCCCGGCCTGTCAATCTGGATCGGGGCGCCGATCATCATCGGGTCCGGCCTGTTCATCGCCTGGCGCGAGCATGTCCGGGCGGGAAAGCAGACGATTGCGAGAGCGATCGAGAGCGTTTGATCTGCCGCTCCCGCAAGGCGTCTCGACTTCGCTCGAAGCGAACGGAGCCGACCGGGGCACTCCCAAAGTTCGTCAAAGTTCGGGCCAATGACGCATTTGGCAAGTCGGTCGTGCGGCCTGTTAAACTCACACAATGAAACTATTTAACAGAGACTTATGGGACTTATTTCATATTTTATGTCTTGTCCAGAGGCCAACAAAGGAAAGTCATCCGTCCTGCGTCTGTCGAATGATCGGTGTGGGCGCGAGTTGCGAGCGCGCCTGTGTGCCTCGCCTCATGGTCCGATCGGCGGCTGACCGTTCAAACGGTATTGCACGAGATGGACTCCCGCCTGCGCGGGAGCACAGTAAAACCAAAAACTATACGCCAAAGGCCCGTTTTATTTTCTGTAACCTTTGCCCCAAAGCCATGAATTTTCGGCTTTTTCCGGCAGTCAACATCGCGCCGAGTGTAATCTTCCGGCCAGATGCATCTTTCGGCACGGTTGATGCGCATGGGCGGGCAGTAACGCTGTTGTCTTGTCCAATTTGTCAAAGAGCCGTTTGAAGAATAATATATTGAGCTGGTGTAGGAAAGAATTTTGATCTGGCGAGGGGATGAATTGGCCGAACCGAATATTCAGCTGCCGCCCCAAGAATGGCAGCCGGCTGTCGCAAGATAGGGTGGCGAAACAGAGTTTGACCTTGTTGCGGAAAGAAGACAGCCAAGACCCTGCCCCTGATTATCTTACCATCATGGTGGTCGAGCCAATATATCGTTCAAAATTTATTTTGGCTTAACTCGCAGCGCCTATGACCGTAATTCTCGAAGGGATTGTGCAAAGCGGGGTAGAGTTAATGGTGTTCGAGGCGGCAAGCAAACATCACAGTGAATCCCGCGTGCCAACCGAAGGGGTGGGCGACCTTTCGTACAACAAAATCACCAAACGGTTGTTGCAACTTCAAGTACAATTTTCGGCTTGGGCGGCAAGCACCACCCCAGCTATCGCAGGGTCATTGTAAGCGATGATGACCTCGGATGAAATCAAGCAGATGCTGGACGCGCTGCCGCTTCCCGTGTTCGCGAAGGCTGCTGACCATAGCTGGATTTACGGCAACCAGGCGTTCACCGATCTGATCGGTCTGGACGACTTCATTGGCCGGGACGACACCAGCCTGTTTGACGAAGAACAGGTCGATATCTTCTGGCGCGAAGACAATCGCGTCTTCAGTGGTCAGCCGAGCACGAGCTTCGAAGAAATTGGTGAAGGCACATTCGCACTCACGCGAAAATTTCCGATAACTTTGGAAGATGGAAAGCCCGGTCTTATCGGTATGATTATCGAAGCGGTGGCCAGCCCGGAAGAACTCCGGAAAACACGATCAGACTACAAGACCGCTCAGGAACAGAATAATCTCCTGATCTCTCAGTTGCAGAGCGAGGCAGACGTCCACGCAAAGCATTACGAAAAACGTTTGCAGGATCTTGAGCGTGAACGTGAGACTGCCCAGAGCCTTGCCCAGACCGATCCGCTGACAAAAGTTGGCAATCGCCTCGGCTTCCAGGCCGATCTGCAGTCACTTTCCAAGCGCTATGACGAGATGTCCGGCTCCTTCACGCTTGCCTATATCGACCTCGACAATTTCAAGCATATAAACGACACGTTCGGACACCGGATGGGTGATCGGCTGCTTTGCCAAGTGGCGGAAAGGTTGATATCTGTCGACGCTATTTTCTCCGTTTCCCGGCTTGGGGGCGATGAGTTTGCCGTGTTGCTGGACTGCACCGACCAGTCGACACAGCAGGTAGAGGAAGAGGTTCAGAGGATCGCTGACTTTGCCTTCCGGCCCGTCACTGAATTCAAGCGAGCAGTAAAAGCATCGGGCTCGCTAGGCTTTACAAGATATCCGTTCGACACCAAGAATCTGAGCGAATTGAAACATTATGCCGATCTTGCCCTGATGAAGGCCAAGAATGCCGGCAAGGGGCGCGTTCGAAAATTCGAGACTTCTTACTATTTGGATGACTTGCGGTTGCGACAGCTTGAAGCGGGTTTGAGAAAGGCCATAAAGCAACACAGAATATCCACGGTATACCAGCCAATCTGTGATGCACATAAAGGAAGAATCCGGGGCGTAGAAGTTCTGGCCCGATGGACGCATCCGGAACTGGGCTCCATCGCGCCCGACGAATTCATTTTCATTGCCGGACGATTGGGCCTGCTGGTGCATATGGACCAAATTGTACTGAGGCGGGCATGCAATGAACTGGCCGAATTCCTCGAAAGCGGGAGTATCGAATATTTCTCGGTCAATGCGAGTCCCAGCGATGTCGCTTCGCTTGGCTATGCAAAAAACTTCCTCAGCATACTCGGCGAATTCGAAATCGATCCCAGCGCGGTCCTGATCGAGATTATCGAGACTGAGGTCATGGAAAAGTCGCAAACCGCGCGTGACAACCTTGCAGAATTGAGCGCTGCGGGGATAAAAATTGCACTGGACGACTTCGGCAGCGGTTATGCGAATTACCGGACCTTGCTCGACCTTCCCGTGAATGTCCTGAAAGTTGATCGCTCGCTGATCAACACGATCAACGACAAGCCGCACCTGATCGATTTCCTCGTTTCTATCCTCCATATGGCCCAAGCTCTTGGCGCCAGCACGGTATGCGAAGGCATAGAAACCGAAGAGGAGAAGATATTGGCCCGGACGCTTGGATTTGATGCGTTGCAGGGGTTTCTGATCAGCCGACCGATCAGCGTTGACGACCTGAGGGAAGTGATCCAGCCGCAAGCGGAGACGCCGGCATCGATCGAGCGGCGGCGTGCATGATGGGTGGCTGGCTGCGCGATCCCCAAATTCAACGCCCCCCTTGTGCTGGCTATAAGCCAAAACTAATCCACCACCTTCACCTTCACCCACACCGCCATCCCGATAATGAACGACTTCTCGGGCTATCCCCGCCGCTGGGGCCGTTGTCCCTTTGCCATTCTGGTCGATGACTGCGTCTCCCTGATCTCCTTGTGCTGGGTCCGGAGGATACCGAATTTCTTGTATTTTGCCCCGCCCAAATAGCGTCAGGCGTGACCTCTCGGTCTATCGGCAGGATTCTGTTTCGATTGTTAAAGAATCTGGCTTTCACGAGGCGAAGAACCGGTCGAGAGCATTTGGAATTGATGTTGGTGCAAGAAAGCGAATTCGCTGACCCAACGACCCGGCCCGCCCGATATGGGCTCAGGAGACAGCCACCGCATGCGCGTCCGGCTATCCAGTACCGGATCGGAACTTTTCCTGTTTTGGTCCGTTAATTTTATATCATCGCAGCAAACATGAGGAGAATGAATCATGGCAGACGATATCAAAGAACCGCGGTCCCGATATGGCTGGGCCTGGGCAATCATAACGATCGGGATGTTTCTCGGTCTGGTTTTCTGGGTTTTCAATCTCGGCGACGAGTTGAGCGACACGCCTCCGACGGTTGAGGAGCAGATGACTTCGGAACTGGCAAATCCACAGGTCATCACGATCGATATCACGCCGGACCCGATCGTCGTGGAGGCGACCGAAATGACCGCTCTGGCTGATCTGGTTGGTTCCGAACAAATTGCCGATCTGGTTGGCCGCGCCGTCGATCTACAAGCCGTTCCGGTGGAATCGGTTGTCGGCGACATGGCATTCTGGATTGGCGACAGTGCCGACAGGCGTGTCTATGTTCTGTTTGATCAGGTAGTTACACCGGATACGCCGATCGAAGGCAAGGTCGATATTGACCGCGGCGACCGCGTTAATATCAGCGGCGAAGTCCGCAGCGCCGACTCGATCCCCGAGGGCGTGACCGCCGATCTACCGCAGGCTGTGAAGGCCTATATCTATGCAACCGGTCTGAGCGAAGTGGCGCAGAACAGGTAGTCAAACGGCTGGCGCCGTGCCCTAGGCGCCAACCACCTTAAACCCCATCCAAATCGCCATCCCGACCATGAACAGATTCTCGGTCAGCGAGATAAAGCCGAGCGGAACATTGCTGTCGCCCCCGACACACGCGCATTTCAGTTCGCGTTTCTGGATATAGACGGCGTAGATCACCGAGACCGCGCCGATTGAACCGATGAACAGCGCCACCGGGATCGCCAGCCACAGGCCGACGCCGGCGATCATCAGCACGCCGGCCAGACCCTCGCCGAACGGGTAAATATAACCGTAGCGCACCCAGCGCTTGGCGAGCAGGTCATAGTTCAAAAACATGGTCGAGAAGCTCTCGATATCGCGCAGCTTCAGATAGGCGAGACCGCACATAGAGAAGGCGACGAACCATTCCGCTGTCAGTACCGAGAACCAGGTGCCAGTGGCGACAAAGGCGGCTGCCAGTGCCATCAGGAAGGTCATCGTAAATAATGCGATGACCGGCTGATAGCTGGTGTCGCTTTGCTGGTCTTTTGGTTTGTCCTTGCCGAAATAGACGCGCAGGGCGTCATAGCCGCCGATCCGATCGCCATTGATGAAGGTCTGCGGCGTGGTTTCGACATCATTTTTCTGCTTGAACGCATCGGTTTCCTCGCGCGTGGTCAGATGATGATCCTCGACCGTGAAGCCTTCGCGCTCGAGCAAGTCTTTCGATTTCAGGCCATAGGGACAGATATGTTTTTCCATCACCATGCGGTGCAGGCTGGCGGTTTTGACGATGCTCATATTGTGCCCTCAAAACCGGGGACCGGGCGCGCCGCTGCTTCCGCTGTGGTTGTCGCCTTGCCATTTTTCTCGATATCCTGAATCAGCCACTGCATCTCCTTGATCTCCTTGCGCTGGGCCTTGATGATGCTGTCGGCCAACTCGCGGACGCGCTTATCTTCAATATGGGCGCGTTCGCTGGTCAGGATCGCGATCGAGTGATGCGGGATCATCGCTTTCTGCCACGCCTGATCGGCAATCGTGTCCTGCGATCGGACGAGGTAGAGCGAACCGGCGAACAGGATTGCGGCGCCGCCGAGGATCAGTGCATTCTTGCGCTTGTCGGTGTACATGCCGAGCATGAACAACAGCATGACGATGGCCATGGCGCCGCCCATGTAGAGCGCCATCCAGGTGCGGGTTTCGCTGAAATAGACATGATCCAGCGCATAGGTGTTGAGATACATCAGGCCGAACATGACCAGCGTCGAAGTGGCGATCATCGCGATGAATCTGGTATATTTTGACATGGGACGTCCCTTTTCCATTGATCCGCGTTCGTACCTGTCAGCGCTATTATACGGCTGACCCGTCGGAAAGTTCCTTTGCAGCAGGTTGCGCCCTGCCAAAACTTCATATACCCTGTGGGGGTATATAATAACTCCGGGCGGTGGAGTCAAATCAGAGTGACAAAGGGCTGCCATCCGCGCTTCGACAGGCTTGGTGCCAACGGTTGCTGCCATGAATCCTCCCCGCCTGCGGGGAGGGGGACCGCGCGCAGCGGGGTGGAGGGCGCACGCCTCGGGGTGCAGCGCCTGGGCCAGGGTCCCCTCCGTCAATCGTTCCGGCTGCCACCTCCCCGCGAGCGGGGAGGATCTCTGCCTGCTCGAACGTCGCCTTTCGTCAAAGAAGTATCATGGGAACCATGCCGTGCCTTCTCCCTTAAGGGAGAAGTATGCGCAGACTTGGCAGCTTGCTGCCTAGTCGCAGCTGGATGAGGGTGTACTGCGCTTCAGAGATCAGAACGCCCTCATCCAACGCCGCCTAATTCGCTGCGCTCATAAGGCTCTGTATCCTTCTCCCGCACGGGAGAAGGAAAAAGCCAGCCATTCTGCAACAGCAGCAACAGTCCGGTAGCGCTTGTGTGGAAATGGATCAGCGCTTCACCTTCTCGAACAGGTCGATCAGTTCGTCGAATTTTTCTTTCTGCTCGGCAGCGCTGCCGGTGGCGATCGCTTCGCTGACGCAGCAGGCAGCATGGTCCTTGAGGATCTGGCTCTCGACCTTGGCGAGGGCCGCCTTGACCGCCTGCACCTGGTGCAGGATGTCGATGCAATAGCGGTCGTCGCTGATCATCTGGGCGATGCCCCGCACCTGCCCCTCGATACGGCGGAGCCGGTTGAGTTTCTGATCCACTGCACCTTTGGTCATGTTTTCTCGCTTGTTTTGATACCCTATAGGGGTATAGATGAAGCCATGCGAAATTCCAAGATGAAATATAGCCGCCGTACCATGATCGGCTCACTCGCCGCACTGAGCGGCCTGGCCGTATTGCCGATGCCGGCCTGGGCCAGCGGCCAGATGAGCAGGCACAAGGGCGGTTCCATGCGCAAGGGCATCCACGAACTGTCGGGCGCGAAGATCGACCTGCATATCGGCGAGGGCAGCTTTGCCACCGGTGGCTGCACCGGCCATGCGATTGCGGTCAATGGCACGGTGCCGGGGCCGCTGATCCGGATGAAGGAAGGCGAGCAGACGATCCTGTCGGTGCACAATATGCTGAGTGAAGACAGCTCGATTCACTGGCACGGGCTGTTGCTGCCGTTTCAGTTTGACGGCGTGCCGGGGATCAGCTTTCCCGGGATCAGGCCGGGCGCGCGGTTCGATGTGCCGCTGACGCCGCGCCAGTCGGGGACCTACTGGTGGCACAGCCATAGCGGATTGCAGGAGCAGGCCGGTCATTATGGTCCGATCATCATCGATCCCGCCGCCCCCGATCCGGTCGAATATGATCGTGAACATATCATATTGCTCAGCGAATTTACGCCAATGCACCCGCACCAGATCATGAAGAAGCTGAAGGTTTCCGAAGGCTATTTCAGCATGCAGAAAACCAGTGCCAGTGACGATTATCCGCTGAGCGCGGAAGAGCGGCTTATGTGGGGCCGGATGCGGATGATGCCGACCGATATCGCCGATGTCTCTGCGCCGACCTATACCTATCTGATCAACGGCCACGGGCCGGAGGACGGGCTGGAACTGCCATTCGTGCCGGGCGAGCGGGTCCGGCTGCGGATCATCAATGGCAGCGCGATGAGTTTCTTCAATATCCGCCTGCCCGGCCTGCCGATGACGGTGGTTCAAGCCGACGGGATGAATGTGCAACCGGTTGAAGTGGACGAACTGCAGATTGGCGTGGCCGAGACTTATGATGTGATTGTCACGCCGATCGAAGCGGGGGCCTTTGCGATTGCCGCCGAAAGCATGGACCGCAGCGGCATGGCGCAGGCGTCGCTTACCTCGCAGCCCGGACGCAAGGCCGCCTTCCCTGCCCTGCGCGACCCGCCTTTGCTGTCGATGGTCGATATGGGGCATGGTGGCATGGATCATGGTGGTGCCAGCGACGATGCACCGATGGATCACAGCAAGATGGATCATGCGGCCATGGGCCATGCCATGCCGGAAGCTGCGCCTGCCGACGCGCACAGCGGGCATGACATGAGCGCAATGGATATGAGTGGCGGCATGAATATGCGCGACACGTCGCTGCTGCCCGATACCGTGGAAGTCGGTCCGGGCATCGATATGGTGGCGATGGCACCGCAGGATCGCACCGGCTATCCGGGACTGGGTCTCGACAATGTGCCGCACCGGGTGCTCAATTACCGGATGCTGAAATCGCTGGCGATGGATCATCACAAGCGCGCACCGGATCGCGAGATGGAGCTGCATCTGACCGGCAATATGGAACGCTATATGTGGTCGTTCGATGGCAAGAAATTCAGCGCGGTCGGCGATGACCCGATCCGCTTCGGCTACAACGAACGGGTGCGGGTAAAGCTGGTCAACGACACGATGATGGCGCATCCGATCCACTTGCACGGGATGTTTTTTGAGCTGGTCAACGGCCAGGGCCATCACCAGCCGAAAAAGCATACGGTGATCGTCCAGCCGGGCAGCAGCGCGACCTTTGACGTGACCACCGACGAGCCGGGTGACTGGGCCTTTCACTGCCATCTGCTCTACCATATGCACGCCGGGATGATGCAGACGGTCAGCGTCGCCTTTCCGGACGGTGCGGCATGATACGAGCATTGATGATAGCGCTGTTGCTGGGCGCATCGACGCCTGCACTCGCGCAGCATGAAGGGCATGTCATGCCGATGCCCGCGAAACCGGCGGCGAAAGCCAAGCCGGTTACGAAAGCCAAACCCGCCGCCAAACCTGTGGCGAAGCCGAAAGCGGTACCCGCAGCGAAGGCCAAGGCCAAAGCTCCTGCAGTGAAAGCCGTTTCGGCAGAGCCGGCGCAAATGGACCATGGCGCGATGAACCACGCCGGTATGGATCTTGGTGAAGAACAGACTGTGCCGATGGATCATTCGCAAATGGACCATGGCACAATGGATCAGCGCGCCGAGCAACCCGATCCCGCGCCGATGTCCACGCCGAACGATGAAACCGGCCCGCCCAATGCTGCCGACCGCATCTGGGGTGCCGACGCGATGCGCGCGTCGCGGCAAGCCGTCTATCAGGAACATGGTGATATGCAGCTCTTCTGGTTCCAGGGCGACCGTCTGGAATATCGTGCGCGCGAAGGCGACGACGGCTATCTCTGGGATGTGCAGGGCTATTATGGCGGCGATCTGAACAAGTTCTGGTTCAAGAGCGAAGGCGAAGGCAGCTTTGGCGAGAGAATCGAACAGGCCGAAGTGCAGGCGCTCTACAGCCGCGCCATCGCACCGTTTTTTGATCTGCAAGCCGGTGTCCGGCAAGACCTGACCGGTCCCGACCGCACCCATGCGGTGATCGGCGTACAGGGTGTCATGCCCTATATGTTCGAGGTCGATGCTGCGGCGTTCGTGTCCAACAAGGGCGATCTGACGGCGCGGATTGAGGCCGAGTATGACCAGCGGCTGACCCAGCGGCTGATCCTGCAACCACGCGCCGAGGTAAATCTGTCGGCGCAGGATATTCCGGAGCTGGGCATCGGCTCCGGTATCGACAATCTCAAGCTGGGACTGCGGCTACGCTACGAAATCGTGCGGGAATTTGCGCCCTATATCGGTGTTGAACAGGAATGGAAATTGGGCGGCAGCCGCAATTTTGCGCGGCTCGCGGGAGAAGATCCGAGCGTCACCAACTATGTGATCGGGGTGCGATTCTGGTTTTGATGGCGGCAGTGTAACAGGTGATATTTTGGCCTGTAGGCCAATGTCTGCCGCATTTTCGGGGAACTTGAGCCCGGTTTTCGCGTAATTTTATCGACGCAAGGAGGAAATATGCTGCTCAAGAAAATCAAGACGCCGGGCCTGTCCCATCTTTCTTATCTCATCGGATCCGGGGGCAAGGCAGCCGTCATCGATCCCAGACGAGACTGCGATATTTATCTCGAGACGGCACGCGCCGAAGGGCTCGAGATCACCCATATCTTCGAGACCCATCGCAACGAAGATCTGGTATCCGGTGCGCCGATTCTGGCAAACATGACGGGTGCCGGGGTATTTCACGGCCCCAATGCGGCGGGTGACGTCGTTTATGCGGCAACAGCCCGTGAAGGAGACCGGTTCGAAATCGGGCAACTGGCTATCGAGGTCCTCGAAACCCCGGGCCACACAGATGATCATGTCGCTTATGCGCTTTATGACTCGGAATATCCTGAGGGCGCTGTGGGCGTGTTCACCGGCGATGCACTGTTCGTCGGAGATGTGGGCCGGACCGATTTCTACCCGGATCGCAAACGGGAAGTTGCCGGCCTTTTGTTTGATTCTCTCCACAAAATTCTGGCTCTCGGCGATCAGGCGATGATTTATCCCGCCCATGGTGCCGGATCGGTTTGTGGGTCGGGAATGGCCGAGCGAGAATTTTCGACGATCGGACATGAACGGCGAAACAATCCCCGGCTGCAAATCGAGAGCCGGGAGGAATTTATCGAGGCCAAGATCAGCGAGAATCATTATCAGCCCCCCTATTTCCGGCTGATGGAACGGCTCAATCTGGAAGGCGGCGATCCTGCTCCGCGGGTGACCCGACCAAAAAACCTCAGCCTCGCGGAAATGGAGGACTGTTCCCCTACCCATCTGGTCGATGTCCGCGATCCGATGGCTTATGCTTCGGGTCACTTGCCGGGATCGATGAGCTTGCCGGTCGACATGATTCCGGCCTTTGCCGGATGGTTCATCGGCGAGGGTGACAGAGTTTTGCTGATTGGCTCCGACGAAAGCCAGCTTGCTACCGCAACGGAACATCTCGTTCGTATCGCGCTGGATAATATCGTCGGCGGTTATACCGGCATCGTCCCAGCGGCGGCTGCAGGGAAAAATATGGCACAGATCCCGATGATCAAAACGCAGGAAATCAAAAAGCGGCTGGCAGAGGATCGCAGCGACTGGACTTTGCTCGATGTGCGCGATGCGGATGAACGGAGCGAAATCTCGATTGAAGGCTCACAGCATATCTATGTCGGCGAATTGAACGAACGGTGGAAAGAGCTCGACAAGGGGCGTCATTATACATTGATGTGTGCCAGCGGCATGCGGGCGACGGTGGCAGCAGGTTGGCTGGCCAGTCGGGGGTTTGGAAATCTTGACATTTTCCTTGGCTCCATGGGCGCCTGGAAAGCCTCCGAGACGGAAAGCTAGGGAACGATATTGGCAGTAGAAAGCCGTATCCGCATAATTTATTCCGTCGCCGAACGCTTCCTTTTCATGCTCCAGAACAATTTTCCGGCCAACATGCCAAGCAGGATGGCAACAATGTCTGCCACAAAATCCCACCAGTCGGCGTCGCGTCCGAATCCCATGGACAGTTGCAGAAGCTCGATCCCGCCGCCGAGGGCCATCAGCAGCACGAACAGGATCGCGGCATGGGTGCGCGTCCACAGCAGCCGGGCCATCAGCGACAGGGTGAAAAACGCGAGAATATGGTTGAGCTTGTCATCAGCGAAGACCGTCGGCGCGTCTGTAGCTGGCATGAGCGATATGACGAGGATGGTGCCCAGCAATAGCCAGAACAGGATGCGGGATATGGTTTGAGCGTTCATGGGGATTACCTAGCGGGTGAAAAATGACCTGTGCGTTAACGATAGGAGCCGAGTTTTTGCATTCGGCAAGACATCGAAGACGTTCGAAGTCTCGTAAACGAACAGCAGTGTAATGTGTGGGGCGCGTCGTGCTGATGAACTCATATCAGTCTTCAATGGGTTTGGCAGGGGTTATATGCTGAGCGAAATTTTGAAACAGCTTGTTGCAGACACCATCACGATTTCCAAGACAGGCGATTGTCGTATCCAGCCTAGGAAAGTGGGTCAAAGCCGTATCCGTACCCGATGCATTGCCGCCGTGACCCCATAGCGGGAAGTCGCCCGCATAGCCCGTGACAAAGCCGTAGCCATACCATTGTTCCTGCGGCTTGGTTGCCTCCTCCAACAGCGGTAGCGATAGAAGTTTGCCAGCTTTCAGCGCATCAACAAAGCGCAGCTCATCACCCACGGTGGACACGCCTCCGCCCGCCGGGCTGCCGCGCCATGGCAGGGTTTCAATGGCGGACAATATGAATTTATAGTCGTTCGTGGTGTAGGGCACGGCAACATTCGCCATTTGCTCTAATGTCGGCCAGCTGGTCCTGGTCATTCCCGCGGGCTCCAAAACGCGTTCGGTCACATAGTCATAATAATCTTTGCCGCTCACCTTCTCTATGATCGCGCCCAGCAGGATGAAGCCATAGTTCGAATAATCCATGCGGCTGCCCGGATCAAAATCTGGAGACCGATCGCCATTTAATTTGATGATGTCTTCCAACGTGCGCACCGTCTTGCGATTGGCGCTGTCGCCGGGACCTAGCAGACCCATGTCTCCTGTCCCCCCGCTATGGGTAAGCAGCTGCCTTACGGGCACTTTTGCCATCGCCTTGTTGGGATAATCCGTCAGAAACTTGCCCATTGGATCGTCGAGGTGCAGTTTTCCCGCCTCAACAAGTTGCAGGATTGATATGGCGGTAAACATCTTACCCTGAGAGCCAAACAGGAATGGCGTTTCGATCGAGACCGAGATGTCCTTTTGGCGGTCGGCCATCCCGAAGGCCTTCTGATACATCAGCTTTTGCCCCTGCTTGATACCAAGTACGCCGGAAAACCGGTCCTCCTCAGCCATGCGTTGGGCAAATTTATCCAGTGCCTCGATCGCTTCGTTTTGGGATGCGAGCATTCCGCGCGTCGTCAGTTTTTTTAGCTTGCCCGATCCGGCGGTCTCCAGCTCAACCGTCACTCTTCTCGGAATTCTGGATTCACGGTCGAGCATGGTCGCGATAAATCGATGCGGCTGGTTCCGCTCTATTTTCACGAGATCGAGGCCGCCTGATTCATCCCGTATATCCAGGAAATAGGTGATGTCGGAATAGCCCAGGCGCTTTACGCTAAACGCCTCCAGCGCATTGGCATCATTGGCGTTGAACGCAATCAACCATTCGTCAAATGCTTGTTCCGCTTGGGATTTTGGCGCAGCAGCCGACAATAACAACGACAGCAGAATAAGGGAAATATATCGCATCGCGCCACCTCGCCAGATTGATCCGGCATCAATCTAGCAGGATTTCAGGCGGTCCGTGAGTGCTTGTTCAAGACGGGGAGCGAGGACTGGCATATACGGGTTCCCAGCTCCCCTCTTAAACTCACCCCGCGATCGATACCCTTCCAATAAGGATCGGGCAGGACCGAAAATTTCCAGTTAACGGCGCTATCGCGCCAGTCAAATGGCTCACTCCCTAGGCGCTCTTGATATTTTGCTCACCGTACTGGCTGTCGCCGTCAACACATTGTCTTCGTTGTAAACATGGCCTTCCATGAAGACTATTTTATAGCCTTCCTTTATCGACCAGCCTTCAACCCGTAACTTTCCAGCCCGGGTTGGTTCCAGATAAGTGGTCTTTATTTCCAGCGATGACAGGCCGACAATATCCGGATCGTGTAAAAACATCGCGTGGCTCATGGCAGCATCCAGCATAGCGGTAACGAAGCCGCCCTGAACGATGTCGATCGAATGGCAATAGTCTTTGCCTATATCAAATTCGAATGTGCAAGCGCATTTTTCAGTATCAACATCAACCAACTTCCCACCCAGCAAACCGATGAACTTGGGGCCGTTTCGATTGCTTTCTGCTATTATTTTTTCTTTGTTTTTCTTAAATATATTCCGCGTCGACCGTTTTTGACGACACTCCATTGTCCCGAATAAGATTAAGTGCTGGACGCGATTAATTGAGAGCGCTTGCCCGAACCAAAAATTGGGGGCCACCTGCGTGTGGGCGCATCCTCAGTTCACCCCGCGATCATTGCCTTCCCAATAAGGCGCGCGCAGTTCGCGGCGGAGAATCTTGCCGCTGGCGTTTCTTGGCAGTTCCGGGATCACATCCACCGTCTTCGGCACCTTGAACCCGGCGATGCGCTCGCGGGCCCAGGCGATGATGCTGTCGGTGTCGACTTCGCCCGCGTCGGCCTTGGGCGAGACGACCGCCTTGACCGCTTCACCCCATTTTGCGTCGGGGATGCCGATGACCGCTACTTCGTTGACCTGCGGGTGGCCGAAGATCGCGTTTTCCACTTCCGCCGGATAGACATTCTCGCCGCCGGAGATGATCATGTCCTTGACCCGGTCCTTGATGTAGAAATAGCCATCCTCGTCCATCACCGCCGCATCGCCGGTATAGAGCCAGCCGTCGGCGTCCACCGTCTCCGCGGTCTTCTCCGGATTGTTGAAATAATGCAGCATGTTGAGGCCGGATCGGGTGGCGATTTCACCGATCGTGCCGGGCGGGACTTCCTTGCGGTTTTCGTCGACGATCTTCAGCTCAACGCTGGGCAGCGCGATGCCGATGCCGCGCATCCGCTCGTTGCCCTCCGGATCATGATCCTCGGGTGGCAGGATGCAGATGGTGCCGGTGGTTTCGGTCATGCCATATTGCTGGCAGAACAGCGCCTTGGGCATGGTCTGCAGGCACTGGCGCAGCAGTTCCAGCGGGATTGGCGCAGCGCCATAGGTGACGCTGCGCACGCTGGAAAAATCCGTGTCCTTCGCGCGCGGCCAGTTGACCAGCATCTGCAGCGCGGTCGGCACAAGGAAAAACTGGTTGAGCCCCTTGTCGATGCAATCGAGCACGCTGTCAGGATGGAATTCGGGGATCACCATCATCGTCGCGCCATTGTAGAAAGCGATCGGGCCGATGCCGGAGCCGGCAATATGGGCGCAGGGCATGACGGCGAGCGTGCTGTCGCCGGGCTTGAGGTCGATCCAGGCGTGGTCCGGGTGATCCTCGACCAGAGGCCGCAGCTTGAACAGATTGTCGCTGGTTAGCACCGCACCCTTGGGATTGCCGGTCGTGCCGGAGGTGTAGAGTTGCAGCACGCCCTCCGCCGGGTCGGTTTCGGGCAGGTCGCCGGGCGCGGTGTCGGCGACAAAATCTGCCAGCGCCGGCAGATCGGTGCCGGATTGCGTGCAGATGATGGTTTTGGTGTCGGGCGCTTCCTGTGCGGCTTTCCTGGCCGTTTCGGCAAATTCCGGTTCGCAGATCAGCAGCGGTGCGCGCGTGTCTTTCAGGACATAGGCCACTTCCGGGGCCGCGAGCCGCCAGCCGATCGGGGCCATCACCATGCCGGCGCGACTGGCAGCGGCAAAGAGGGTGAAATAGAGGCCGCTGTTCTTGCCGAGCCAGCAGATGCGGTCGCCCTTGGCGAAGCCGGCACCGGTCAAGGCCCGAGCATATTCGGTTACGCGCTGGTCCAGTTCGGCATAGCTGACCATGCCGTCCGGATCGTCGATCGCGATATTGTCGGGGGTTTTCGTTGCCCAATGGGTGATGGCCGATCCCATGCAGCGTCTTGTTTCCGGCATTCGTCCGCTCCTGTCTATTTTGCGACCCTGTTAATCGGGCGATTAAGCGATGGCAAGGGGGATGGGTTGGAGGACGGTTTTTAGCCCCTCCTTTTCAAAGGAGGGGTTGGGGTGGTTTCTCTCGGCGAAAAATGGAACTCTGGTTTCCCAAACATTTCTACCCGCTCCACCACAATTCGCTGGCGCGAGCGATGCTGCGCATCGCCACCACCCCAACCCCCTCCTCTAAAGAGGAGGGGCTCAGCCCTGTTTCCTGTAAACCAACGAAATATTGTTCGCGGGCATTTCGGTCAGGCTTTCGCGGGTGAAGCCGGTACGATCCGCGAGGGCGTCCATGTCGGCGACATCGCGGAGGCCCCATCGCAAATCGCGGCTTTTCAGGCTGCGTTCGAAGGCGAGATTGCCAGCTGCCGTCTCCACATCGGCACGCAGATAGGGGCCGTAGAGATAGAGCGGCGCGCCCGGGTCGAGCAGTTCACCCGCCTTTTGGAACAGGCCGATGCTGGATTCCCAGGGGCTGATATGGACCATGTTGATGCACAGTATCGCCACCGGTCTGGGCACTTCCCACTCTGTGGCCTGCGCGTCGAGCTGTTTCGGTGGCAGAACATTGGGCACCGCTTCGCGCTTGGTCCAGGCCGCGATCGACTGGCAACAGGCGGGATCGGGATCGCTGGGCTGAAAGGTCAGATTGGGGAATTGCAGGCCGAAATAGACAATATGTTCGCCGGTGCCGCTGGCAATTTCCAAGATGGTCCCTTGATCGGGCAATATGGCGCGCAAAATATCAACAATCGCATCGCGGTTGCGCATCGTCGCCGGGGCGTGGCGTTGCTCGCCGGGCGCGCTGTCGTCGATGGTCCAGGGTTTCGGATCAGTCATGGGCTTTACTTTCCAAAGAACGCCGCCGCCAGATTGCCGCCAGAAAACTACCGATTACGACATGGTAGACTGCGGAAATGGCGCTCGGCACCGGGGCGAGCGCGGCCTGCATCGGGGTGGCAAATTGCGCGGCGAAGGTCGGCGTTGAAGCGAGGCTGGAGCCGAGGCCGCTGTTCTGCATGCCGACCTCGATGCTGATCGTGCGGCTCTCCTCCTCGCCGAAGCCGATCGCCTTGGTGACCAGATAGCCCAGGCCAAAACCAAAAGCGTGGAGCAGGAATATCGCCAGCATCAGCACGCCGAAATGGGCCTCGATCAGCGCCTTGCTGTTGGCGATGATGCCGCCGACGATCAGCACGACGACGATCACCGAAGCGAGCGGCGAGATGATCGCGATTTTCTCAGTCAATTTCGGCAGATAGCGGTTGAGCATGACTCCCGCGATCACTGGCAGCAGGACGATTGAGACCATGTTAATGAACAGATTCCACTGGTCGATTTCGACATATTTTCCGGCGAGCAGGCCGGTGAGCAGCGGCGTTGCTATGACCGCGACCAGGGTCGAGGCCATGGTCATGGTCACCGACAGCGCCAGATTGGCATTGGCGAGATAGGCGACAACATTGGAGGCGGTGCCGCCGGGACAGCAGGCAACCAGGATCAGACCGACGGCGAGACCAGTTTCCAGACCAAAGGCCATGGCCAAGCCGATCCCGGCGAGCGGCATCACGGTGAATTGCAGCACTACCCCTGCCCCGACACATTTCGGGATTTTTGCGATCCGGCGGAAGTCAGCGAAGGACAGGGTCAGGCCCATGCCGAGCATGATTACACCAAGCAGGACGCTGACCAAGGGCTGGCCGAGCGGGCGGAAGCGGCCATCGACGACCCAGATGAAATGGTCGGGCACGAACCATGCCCAGGCTGTCCCCAATATTGTCCACAGTGCGAAGAGATTGGTCAGGCGGTGGATCATCCTTCTTTCCTCCCTGCGACGAAGCCGTGGGGAGGGGGACCATCCGCAGGATGGTGGAGGGGGCCGGGCCCCTCCGTCAGCCGTTCCGGCTGCCACCTCCCCATTGCTGCGCAACAGGGAGGAAAATCAATGATGGACACCCTGCCCCCTATTCCGCCGCTTCGGCAAAATCCTCAGGTTCTGTCCACACCAATACCGGCTTGCGCGCGGCCTGCGTTTCGTCGAGGCGGCGGCGCGGGGCGAAATGGGGGGCGGTTTTCAGCAATTCGTCGCCCGCCTTGGCCCGTTCGGCGACCGAACGGAAGGCACCGATAAACTGGTCGATCGCCGCCTTGCTTTCGGTCTCGGTCGGCTCGACCAGCATCGCGCCGTGCACGACCAAGGGGAAATACATGGTCATCGGATGATAGCCCTCGTCGATCATGCCCTTGGCAAGGTCGAGCGTGGACAGGCCGTTGGTGAATCCCTTGTCCGAGAACAGAGCCTCATGCATGCAGGGGCCGCTTTTGGCGAACGGCGCATCGAGAATATCTTCGAGGCTGCGGAGGATATAATTGGCGTTGAGCACCGCGTCTTCGGCCACCTGTTTCAGGCCGTCGGCACCATGGCTCAGGATATAGGTGAGCGCGCGGGTGAACATGCCCATCTGGCCGTGGAAGGCGGACATCCGGCCGAAACTGTCGGGATGGTCCTCGCCTGCGGTTTCTTCCTCGATCAGCAGGATATGGCCGTCTGCTTCCCGCGCGGTGAACGGCAGCGGGCCGTATGGCGACAGCGCTTCGGACAGCACCACCGGACCCGAACCCGGACCGCCCCCGCCATGCGGGGTGGAGAAGGTCTTGTGCAGGTTGATATGCATCGCGTCGACACCGAGATCGCCGGGGCGGACCTTGCCGACGATGGCGTTGAAATTGGCGCCGTCGCAATAGACAAAACCGCCGGCGGCGTGGACCGCATCGGAAATCGCCTTCATGTCGGGCTCGAACAGGCCGCAGGTATTGGGGTTGGTGATCATCACACCAGCGACATCCGGGCCCAGTCGGGCTTTCAATGCCTCGAGATCGACCCGGCCATCGCTGTTGGCGGGGATATCCTCGACCTTGTATCCGGCAAAGGCTGCAGTGGCCGGATTGGTGCCATGCGCGCTTTCCGGCACCAGGATGACCTCGCGGGCGTCACCGCGTGCTTCGAGAGCGGCGCGGATACACAGAATGCCGCAAAGCTCGCCATGCGCACCGGCCTTGGGCGTCATCGCGACGCCGTGCATGCCGGTCAGCTTGATCAGCCAGACCGCCAGTTCGTTGATCACGCCGAGCGCGCCCTGCACGCTTTCGACCGGTTGCAGGGGGTGGATATCGGCAAAGCCTTTCAGCCGCGCGATTTTCTCGTTGAGCCGGGGATTATGCTTCATCGTGCAGCTGCCGAGCGGGAACAGGCCGACATCAATCGCGTAATTCTGGCGGCTGAGGCGGGTGTAATGGCGGACCATTTCGGCTTCGGAGATGCCGGGAATGGCGATCGGGGTCTTGCGGTCGAGACCACCGAGGCGGCTTTCAACTTGCGGGGCTTCCGGCAAGTCGACTCCGCTGCGATCCGGCGAACCGATTTCGAAGATCAAAGGTTCGTCGACCATCAGCGCGCGATTGCCGGTGAATGTTTGCGGTTCTGTCGAGTCCGGCATGATCAGATTTTCTTCCTGTTTTGTGGGGCGGCCTTCCGAGAGCATAGTCATGCCAATGCTCCTTCCAGAGCCGTGGCCAGGGCCTCGACATCGTCGTCGCTGACGGTTTCGGTCACCGCCACAATCAGACCGTGAGCGAGTGGGTCCTCTTGCGGATAGAGCCGGCCGAGGGAGACACCGGCCAAAATCCGCTGATCTGCCAATGCGCGCACAATGGGCCGAGCATCCTTGTCAAGAACCAGCGTGAACTCGTTGAAAAAACTGCCGTTCAGCAACTTCACGCCCGGGATTTTCGACAGCCGATCCGCTGCCTGCACCGCCTTCTTGTGATTGAGCATCGCCAGCTGCCGCAGACCTTTTTCACCGAGCAGGGTCATGTGCGCGGTGAAGGCCAGGGCGCACAACCCGCTGTTGGTGCAGATATTGGAGGTCGCCTTCTCGCGGCGGATATGCTGCTCGCGAGTGGACAGGGTCAGGACGAAGCCGCGCTTGCCTTCGGCATCGACGGTTTCGCCGCACAGCCGGCCCGGCATCTGCCGGACATATTTTTCCTTGCAGCCGAACAGTCCGACATAGGGGCCGCCGAATTGCAGGCCGACGCCAATCGACTGGCCTTCGCCGACCACGATATCCGCACCCATTTCGCCGGGAGAGGTGATTGCGCCCAGTGCTACCGGTTCCGTGACCACCGCAATCAGCAGCGCTTTGTGCTTCTTGGCCTTGGCCGCCAGTTCCGACAGATCGGCGATGCGGCCCAGAATATCGGGATATTGCACGACGATGCAGCTGGTTTCGTCATCGATCTGGTCCAGCAGGCTTTTACCATCGGTGGCGGCGTCGAGCGTCGGCGCTTCGTAGGACAGATTGTCCTTGGTAAATTTCGCCATCGTCTTGGCGACCGAGACATAATGCGGGTGCAGGCCGGAGGAGAGGATGGCCTTGCTGCGCTTGGTGACCCGCCGCGCCATCGTGATCGCTTCCCAGCAGGCGGTCGAGCCGTCGTACATCGAGGCATTGGCGACATCGACGCCGAACAGACGCGCGACCTGAGTCTGGAATTCAAACAGGGTCTGCAGCGTGCCCTGCGCAATTTCCGGCTGGTAGGGCGTGTAAGCGGTGAGGAATTCGCCGCGCTGGATGATATGATCGACGCTCGCCGGGACATGGTGGCGATAGGCCCCTGCCCCGAGAAAGAATGGCATATCGCCCGCTGCGTGGTTCTTCTTGGCCAGCGCTTTCATATGCGCTTCCACCGCCATCTCGCCGGCGTGCATCGGCAAGCCATGGATCGGACCGGTCAGCCGGGCTTCCTCCGGCACATCTACGAACAGATCGTCGACCGATTGCGCGCCGATTTTTGCCAGCATCGATTGCCGGTCGTCGGGAGTCAGCGGGAGATAACGCATTTTTACTTCCTTCACTTAAACCCCTCCTTTTCAAAGGAGGGAGATTGGCGGCTCCTGGCTTCATCCGGGGGATGAAGCTGCTGCCAAACTGGGTGGTTTCGTGCCGCCTGTCGCTGCGCGAGCGATGCTGACGCATCGCCACCACCCCTTGATCCCCTCCTCTGAAGAGGAGGGGCGTAAAACTACAGATCGTCGACGAACGCCTTATAGGCTTTTTCGTCCATCAGATCAGCGAGTTCATCCTTGTCCGACAGAGTCAGCCGGAAAAACCAACCGTCTTCTTCAGCCGACGAATTGACCAGACCGGGCTCGTCTTCCAGCGCCTCGTTCACTTCGATCACCTCGCCGGACACCGCCGCATATACGTCTGATGCGGCCTTGACCGATTCGACCACGGCGGCATCGTCGCCCTGTTCCAGTTCGGTGCCGACTTCCGGCACTTCGATAAATACTATGTCGCCCAGCTGTTCCTGCGCATAGTCGGTGATACCGACGGTCGCCGTGTCGCCTTCGACCTCGACCCATTCATGTTCATCGGTAAAATATCGGCTCATGGTCGTTTCCTCTTCCTGTCAATCTATGACTTGGGTTTGCGGTGATAGTGATGCGGTACAAAGGGCATGTCGGCGACGGTGCAGGCAATTTTCTTGCCGCGCTGTTCGACGGTGATGGCGGTGCCGGTTTGCGACAGATCCATCGGCACATAGGCCATGGCGATCGGGCGCTGTAACGTCGGCGAGAAACCGCCGCTGGTGACGGTGCCGATGGTCGCGCCCGTATCGTCTATTACGGTGGCACCTTCGCGGATCGGTTGGCGACCGTCGACAAACAGGCCGACGCGTTTTGTCGCCGCCGTGTCCGGATATTGCGCGAGCACGCGCTCGGCCCCGGCAAAATTGCCTTCCTCACGGCGCGCCTTCGACAGGGCGAAGCTCAGATTGGCTTCGACCGGCAGGATATCGGGGTTCATGTCGTGGCCGTAAAGCGGCAGGCCAGCTTCCAGACGCAAACTGTCGCGAGCGCCAAGGCCAATCGGGCGCACTTCTTCGAGTTCGGTCAGAGCCGTCGCCAGCGCGACTGCATGTTCGGCAGGAACGCTGATTTCAAACCCGTCTTCACCGGTATAGCCGGAGCGGCTGATACCAAGCGGGATGTCGTTCCAGAGAAATGGACCGGCTTCCATGAAGTACAGGTTCGTTGGCAGCGGCCATCCCGCCTGCAGTGGCTGGATGTTGAGCTTGGCCAGGGCTTCCGAAGCCTTGGGCCCCTGCAACGCCAGAAGCGCCGCATCGGTCAGATGGTTGAGGGTCAGGCCGTCGGGCAGTTGAGATTGCATATAAGCGATATCATCATGCTTAGTCGCACCGTTGACCACCAGATAGAGATGATCGCCCGCATTGGTGACCATCAGGTCATCGAGAATGCCTCCATCCTGCGCAAGCAGCAGCGTATAGCGGATTTTCCCCGCAGCCAGCGCCGACAGATTGCCCGGCGTGATCCGCTCCAGCGCGTCGGCAGCGCCCTCGCCGGTCAGCTGCAGCTGGCCCATGTGGCTGACATCGAACAGGCCCGCTTCGGTGCGGGTCCAGATATGTTCGGCCATCACCCCTTCATATTGCACCGGCATTTCATAGCCGGCGAACGGCACCATCCGCGCACCGAGCGCGCGGTGCCAGTCGCCGAGTGGCAGTTGCTGGAGATTTTCGGTGGTTTCACTCATATTTTTTCCGCATCAAGAAGACAGCCCGCAGCAAAGCCCTGCAAAACTGCCCCCTCTGTCACGGAACCTGAGAGCTTGGTCCATCCCGGCCAGAGCCAAGACAGATTTCCCCTTCGGTGGCCCGCCCCGGCAAAGCCAGGGGCGAACGCTTTCCAGAGTGCTTGTGAGCGGTTGCGGTCCGTGGGCCTGAGAGTTTCCGGGGCGGTTGCTCCTTCGGCGGCAATTCGGTCTGGTGGGACAGAAAAACACTCTCCCGCAACATCTCCTGATCCTTGCCCGGAGACAGTGATCAAAAAGCAGTCTTATGAGTGGATGACCGGGTGGGCGGTGTCAATGATTCTGTTGTGCAGTGCAGAATAAATTATAACGTCATCTTAGCGCAGGCGGGGATCAAAACCGAATTCGGAATTCAAACCGCCGGCGGGCTAGGCTCCAGCCTCCGCTGGAGCGACAAATTGGTGTCGATTTGGTACTTTAAGTGGGCCGTCCCTCCTCAGACCATCGCCCACACATCATCATTCTCGTGCACAAAATTGCCCGGTGCAGTTTCCCCCATCAACACCACGATCGCCGCAGCAATATCGGTGGCGAGAATCGAGCGGTAGCGGCGGAATTTTCCGTGCAACAGCATATCCATCAGCGGGCTGGCGGCGATGGCGAGGCTTTCTGCGAGGCGCTTTTCGTTGGTGCGTTCGCCGCGCAGCAGGCCGGGGCGGATGATATCGAGGCGATCGAATTTTTGCGCGCGGAGCAGGTCTTCGGCCTCGCCCTTGGTCTTGAGGTAGAAGCTGGATGCGCTGCTGTCGGCCATGGCCGAGGAAATGGCGATGAAATGTCGCGCTCCTGCAGCCTTGGCCGCTGCCGCCACCGCGCCGACCAGATCGCGGTCGACTGCGGCAAATTCTTCCTTCGATCCCGCTTTCTTCATCGTCGAGCCGAGACAGGAGATCACGATATCCGGTTTTATTTTGGCGATGGTCGCCGGCCAGTTTTCCTGCAGCTGGACATGGACTTTCGCTTTGCCGACATCCTCCCGATAGGGCCGCCGGAGCAGCAGCTGCAGCTGCTTGTCGACACCCTGCCCGACCAGTTTGTGGGTCAGCAATCCGCCGATCAGGCCGGTGGCACCGACGATCAGGATTTTATCGGCCATGGTCAGGGTCTCCCTATTTATAAACCGTCATAGCAGCGAAGGCTGCTATCCAAACCAATTTCTGCGGGACTCGCTCGATTGGTTTAGGCCCCAGCCTGCGCTGGGGTGACGATTTCACCGCCGACTGTCCAGTTCGCCAAATATTTCTTGGTGCCGGTTACGGGCATAGCGGTCGGTCATGCCGGCCAGGAAATCGGCGATATGGCGGATGCGAGCGGGTTCTTCTTCGGGTAGCGCTTCTGCCCAATCATCCGGCATCAGATCCGGTTGCTCGCGATAGGCTCGCACCAGATCGGCGACCATCATCTTGCCTTCTTCCGCCGCCGCCATCTGTTTCGGATGATGATAGAGATTTTCGTACATGAAGCCTTTCAGCGCGCGTTCTTTCTCTGCCATGCTATCGGAAAAACCTCCGATCATCTGACCCGCCTGGCGGACGTCGGTTGGCGACTGCACGCCAAGCCTTGCGATACGCGCGCGCGTCGTTTCGAGAACGTCGTTGACCATCAGGCCGATCTGGTCGCGGATCAGTTCCGGTAGCAATCGTTCCTGCGGGACATCGGCAAAGCGGTCGCGGATCGCGCGCCAGCGGTCGGCAATGAACGGCAGTTCGAGCAATTGATCGAGCGTCAGCAGCCCGGCCCGCATGCCGTCGTCTATATCGTGATTGTCATAGGCGATATCGTCGGCAATCGCCGCAATCTGCGCTTCCAGCGATGGCCAGCTGTGCAGATCGAGATCCATCGCGTCATTGGCCGCGGCCAGCGCCCAGGTGGGTTTGTCGACCGGGCCATTGTGCTTTGCCAGCCCTTCAAGCATTTCCCATGTCAGGTTCAGCCCGTCCCAGCGCGGATAAGGGGTTTCCAGAAGCGTCAGAGTGCGGATGGTCTGCGCATTATGGTCAAAGCCGCCCTGCTCGGCCAGCGCCTCTTCCAGCGCATCCTCGCCCGCGTGACCGAACGGTGGATGGCCGATATCATGGGCGAGACAGAGCGCCTCGGTCAGATCCTCGTTCAGGCCAAGCGCGCGGGCCAGGGTCCGGCCAATCTGTGCGACTTCGAGGCTGTGGGTCAGGCGGACCCGGTAATGATCACCATCGGGGGCGACAAAGACCTGGGTCTTGTGGCGCAGTCGGCGAAAAGAAATGGAGTGAATGATCCGGTCCCGGTCGCGCTGGAAATCGTCGCGGGGGCCGCGCGTGACATCGCGCTTTTCATCGTACAGTCGGCCCCGGCTGCCCGCCGGATCGCTGGCATAGCTCTGCAACGGGATCATTTTGGGAGCTCGTTGACCTCGACGCCATCGGCGCTTGCCCAGGCGAAGCCATCGCCGCCGTCCTTGCGCAATTCTGCTTCAAAAGCCTTGGCGGCTTTGAAATCGTCGAACGGCCCGACCACCATTCGCCGAGTTGATCCCCAGGGCGATGTCCATGCCTTTTGCTGCTTGAACAGCTCGGGCTGCTTCTTCGTCATCCTGCGATAGTCAAATTTCAGCGCGTTAAGGTTGGCGCCGGTGGCAATCTGAACCCAATAGCGTTTGGGGTGAACCGGTTCCTTTGGTTTGGCCGGCGTTTTTTCGGCTGGTTTGGCGACAATTTTCGGTTGCGGCTTGGCCGGTTCGATTTCTTCCAGATCAACCGGAACCACGGCACTTTTGGTCTCCCGCTCGGGTATGTCGATGCCCTTGATAATATCACCGAGCGCTCTGGTCGCGGGTGCTGCTGCCATATCGACGGGTGCAGATCGCGACTGCGCGAGATCGAAGTTGATCAAATTGACCGGCCCACCGGCGCTGTTCCCGCTCGCGGGAGGACCTGCCACCACCGTCTGGGGCGCTGGCTGAGACTCGGTCTGAGACACGGGCTGAGGAACCGGCTCGCGACCGGCAATTTCAACCTTGCGTTCGATCGTTTGCGATACCAGCACAGGTGGCTGACTGACGCCAAGCGTCGTCGCGAAGCCGGCGGACGGACTTTCGGTAGCCGATTCGACCTTCGCAGCTTCCGGTTGAGCCTTGACAGGCAAACGCTCGGTCGCGGCGGGACGAGACGCGGCAGATGAGGATGCTTTTTCCGGTTTGGCTGATGCCAGGGTGGTCGCACGGCGCGCGCGTTCACCGGATGGCGCTGGCAATTCTGTGTCGGACAACAGAACGACCTCTTTCTTTTTCGACCGTTTGCTGGACTGCCGGTCGGGCATCCTGCGGTCTGCTGCACCGGGACGACGGCGTGGCGACTTGTCGGGCATCGCCAGCACACGCGGCCGCTTGGTGTCAGCACCCAGGGCCTCTCCGACCGGGATCAACCCCGCATCTGCTCCGTCGCCGCCTCTGGTGACCAGAGAAGAGGCCAGTTGCACCGCTGCCACATCCACACCGATATTCTCGCTGGCGGGAAAATGACCAAAATGGACGGCCGCTGCCTTCTGGGCTGCGGTCAGTTTGGGCATGCGTTCGAAGAACGGCTTGATCGCTTTCGCCATTCTCCGTTCCATGGTCTGGTCGACGATATTGTCCGCGTCTTTCTTCTTGCCGTTCATGGCAAGGATGAACGCCCGGTTGCGCCAGGCATCCCGATCGCTTTTCTGGAGCAATGGATTGAGCTGGGCTTCTGCGAGTTCGACATCGCCGCTGATCCCCAGCGAAATCGCATAGCGCTCGATCAGTTGATTGGAACGGTCATGGCCCATCGCCAGTACATAATCTTTCTGGGCATCCCGGTTCCGCCCGATCAGGTCATAAGCGAGGCCGCGATCCGCCGCGATTTCGCGTGCCGCTATGCCATTTTCAACCGCCTGATCGAAATAGCGGATTGCGCCAAATGGATTTTCCTCCGCCAGCAGGGCTCGGCCGAGACCGGCTTTGACCCTGCCGCTTTTGGAATAGATCTGGTCCGCCTTGGCGAGAAAGCCGATTGCTGCGCGCATATCGCCCATTTCGAGCGCGGCCAGACCGGCGTCGGCAAGAGCCGAGGAATCATTCGAGTCAATCGCGATTCGGCGCAGCGCATCCTGCAAATTGTCGCTATTGGCTTGACCACTATATTGGGCAAAAGCCGGACGATCGGGGACCCCCGCGCTCGCAAGCACAGCGGATACCGCCAGTAAAATTCTATATCTATGTTTCACAAGACACATAAAGGAATGATTGCGCATGAAATCAATCGTTCCCGCAACCCAGCAAGGCCAGTGGTGGCACGCGAAAGACAAACTCCCTCGCGCCGCCCCACCAGTTCACAAACAGGCCTCGCCGGAACCGGACCTTACTGGTTGTTCTGCCGATTCAAAAAGCGGGGAATGTCGAGTGGATCACGGGATTTATCGTCCCCACCATCATCGTCCTCATCGCTCTTCGAGCCGCCGCGAGTCAGATTGGACATCCGTTCAAACAGCGTCCCTCCGGTGGTCGCCACGCGCGGTGCAGGCGGCGCTTGACTGGTCGAACTACTCGCCGGAGCAGGCTCTTCCTCGTCGCGCTGAATGGCGTCGTCGCCCAGCACCAGTTCGTCCTCTTCCGGGGCTGATTTTGCCGATGCTATGCCGGGTGTCAGCGATGCGAAGGATGGTTTTGCGCTCAGATCATCGACATCGTCATCATCGCCGTAGGTTGCGACCGGAGTCGCTGGCGCCTGTGGCTCGGCTTCTGCTTCTGCTTCTGCTTCTACTTCGGCGTCCAGGCTTGTTTCTGGTTCAGAAACCGCTTCAGGTTCCTCAACGGTTTCCTCGTCGCTCTCGTCGCTAGCAATGGATGAAGCAAAGCTGGCAGGGGCCGGCGTCTCATCTGCCGGTTTGGCCGGGCTGCTCATCGCAAAGGATGAAGGCGGCGGCGAAGCGGACCTGCTGCCGTCGCTGTCAATGCCCGTGGCCACAACCGAAACACGGATACGACCATCGAGATTCGGATTGAACGCGCTGCCCCAGATGATGTTGGCGTCAGGATCGACCAGCTCGCGAATATGGTTGGCTGCTTCGTCGACTTCCATCAGGCGCATGTCTTCGCCGCCGGTGATCGAGACGATAACGCCCTTTGCGCCCTGCATCGACACGCCATCGAGCAACGGATTGGCGATGGCTTTTTCGGCTGCTTCCAGCGCACGTCCGTCGCCTTCCGCTTCGCCCGTACCCATCATCGCCTTGCCCATTTCGTGCATCACGCTGCGCACGTCGGCAAAGTCGAGGTTGATCAGGCCAGGCATGACCATCAGATCGGTAATGCCGCGGACGCCCTGCTGCAGCACTTCGTCGGCCAGCAGGAAGGCTTCCTTGAAGGTGGTGTTCGGGTTGGCGACCAGAAACAGATTCTGGTTGGGAATAACGATCAACGTGTCGACATTCTTCTGCAGTTCTTCGATGCCCGCTTCCGCCGCCTTCATCCGCCGCGTGCCTTCGAAGGTGAATGGCTTGGTGACGACGCCGACGGTCAAAATGCCGCGGTCGCGCGCCGCTTTGGCGATTACCGGAGCAGCGCCGGTACCGGTGCCACCGCCCATGCCGGCGGCGATAAAGCACATATGCGTGCCTTCCAGTGCCTGCTCGACCAGATCGATGGTTTCTTCAGCAGCCGCACGCCCGACTTCGGGACGCGATCCGGCACCGAGACCCTGCGTAATATCAGGGCCTAGCTGGATGCGCCGTTCGGCAGTAGAGCTGTTAAGCGATTGCGCGTCGGTGTTGGTGACAATGAAATCAACGCCTTCAACTTGCGCGGCGATCATGTTGGCAATGGCGTTGCCCCCGGCTCCGCCGACCCCGATAACCGCGATTTTCGGCTTCAGTTCTTCGACTTCCGGTGGGCCAATATTGATACTCATCTCACTGTCTCCCGAGACATTTTATCGTCGTGTAATATTTGTTTCACGCTTTGCACAAATTTACTGTGAGAATCACCCGAAAAGTTAATTTTTTTCGTTAAATTTCTAAAAATTTCCCCGGATCGCTGACATCAGCCGCCCGATCACCGCGGAACCGCCATATTTATGAACATTTTGATGGCTTCTCGACATGTATCGCAGATCCACCGGCTCTTGCGACGCATAGAGCGCCAGACCCGCGAGGCCGGCAAAGGCCGGACCGCTATGGGCTTCCGGTAGCGCGCTCAGGCCGGTTGGCCGACCGACGCGCACCGTGCGACCCAGCGCCGACTGCGCATAATCGGCGATACCCTTGAGTTCGGCGCCGCCGCCGGTCAGCACAACTTGACGGCCAACCGGTCCGGTAAAGCCCAAATCCTTCAACGAACGACCGATTTCACCGATCAGATGATCCAGCCTTTGCCGGATAACCGCGATCAGCTGTGCTCTGGTGATGCGGCTTTCCTGCTCCGCACCGTCCGCGACTTTATCGAGATCCAGATTGATGACATCGTGATTGTCGCGCGGGCTGGTGGTGGCAGAGCCATAGAAACATTTTATCCGCTCGGCCTGCGCGCGCCGCAAGCCAAAGGACGAGGCGATATCATCGGTAATGTCGGCGGCGCCGTAAGGCAGCGTGGTCAAGCCGACCAGCATGCCGCCAGCGAACAATGAAACATTGGTCACTTCTGCGCCCATTTCGACCAGCGCCACCCCTAGCTCCCGCTCTTCTTTCGAGAGACAGGCAGTGCCGGCAGCGATTGGGGATGCGACAATGGATTTCACGTTGAGATGCGCGCCGCGGACGCTCATTTCGATATTGCGGACCGGCGAGGCTTCGGCAAGAATGACATGAATATCGACGCCGAGGCGATCGGCATGCAATCCCTTTGGTTTCTTTACCCCGTTCAACCCATCGAGAGTATAAAGAGCCGGTTGGGCATGGAGCACCATCTTTCCCTTTGGATCGATGCTGGAGCGGCCCGCGTCGAGCAGAAGATCAATATCTTCCTGTTCGATCCGGTGACCACCCAATTCGGTTTCGACCGAGGTCAGCATGCTTTGCAGACCGCCCGCGGAAAAGCTGACCCAGACATCGTCGATATTGGTGCCGGCAATACGCTCTGCCTGTTCGACAGCGTCCCGCACATCCATCTCGGTGGTCTCGGTATCGGCGATATAGCCCCGCCTGACGCCCTTGCTGGCGCGTTGGCCGGTCCCCAATACGGTCAGTTCGCCGTTATCCATTCGCCCGGCAATCATCGCCGAAATTTTCGACGAACCGATATCGAGCGATGTGAAGATTTTTTCTACCCGTGCCGCCATGAGCCTAGTCCTTCACCTTGATCATTATTGCCACAAATTCATCAACTCTCCGGACCATCACTGTCCGGTTCAGCCGGGGCCGGTTTCGGCGGCATTCGCAGATAGGCGCGTTCGGCGTCGCGCAGATCGAAATGGACGACCCCGCGCCCGAGCAGACGATTGACTCCATCCATCCGCGCGAAATTGAGCAGTGCGGCCGAAGCTGTTTCTTCGCCCTCGGGCAAAGCCAGCGTCTCGCCGCTATCAAATTCCAGGTCCCAGCGCCGGTTGCCGATCCAGGTTGCCCCGGTCACCATCGGCCGCAGCGCCGGTGCGACGTCGAGCAGCGCATCCAGCTGGGTAAATTTCAGATTGGCTTTCTTGCCGACGATTACCGGCAGGTCGGGCATTTCCTCCTTGCTGATTTGTTCCAGCGGATAGCCGGTCTTGTCGATCAGCGACAGCTGGCCCTGATTTTGCCAGACAGCAACCGGCTCGCGCTCAATAATGTCCACGACCAAAGTGTCGGGTAACCGGCGAGAGATGCGGGCGTCCTTGATCCAGCCATTGGCCAGCAGATCTTCGCGGACTTCGTCGATGTCCACGAGCAGCATCGACCGGTCCTTCTGCGCGAGCGTGATTTCATAGACTTTCAGCTCGTCGATGCGATTGACGCCGGTGACTTCGACCCGCTTCACTTCAAACCCGGCATTGCCGACCGCTTCCGCGATCTCGGTCTTCACGCGCTCGTTGATCCCGGAATAATGCGCAACGCTATAGGCACCGAGGATGAACACCGCGACCAGCCCCCAGGTCAGGCCTTTTTGCACCTGTGCTTCGCTGACCGGCATCGCGCGCAATATCTTGTCGAAAATCGAAACCTGTCTGACCGTGCGCTTCGCCTGCCGGCGTGGTTTGCCTCTGGCCTGGCGATTGCTGCTTTTCCGGGTGGCTGTCATAGCGCTTCTCTCACGATTATTTCGACCAGTTGCTCGTAGCTGATCCCCATATGCCTGGCCTGCTCGGGCACCAGACTGAGCGGAGTCATGCCCGGCTGGGTATTGATTTCCAGCACAAACAGGCCGGCCGCGCCCTGTTCATCATCCCAGCGAAAATCGGTGCGCGAGGTGCCCTTGCAGCCCAGAATCTGGTGCGCGCGCAAGGCATAGTCGAGACATAATTTTTCGATCTCTGCCGGAATTTCGGCGGGGCAGACATGCTCGGTCAGACCCTCGGTATATTTGGCGTCATAATCGTAGAAACCCTGCGCGGTTTTCAACTCGGTGACGCACAGCGCCTTGTCGCCCAGAACGGCGGTGGTCAGTTCGCGGCCCTTGATAAAGGGTTCGGCCAGCAGCTCGTCAAATTCCTGCCACGGACCGGTGACATCGCGACCAATAGGATGGCCGTAATTGCTGTCATCGGTGACAATCGCGACACCCACCGAGGAGCCTTCATTGACCGGTTTCAGGACATAGGGGCGCGGGATTGGATCAGCTTCGTAAAGACTGGCGCTGGTAACGATCGTGCCCTTCGGCATCGGGATGCCTGCGGGCACCAGCTGCTGCTTGGTCAGCTCCTTGTCGATCGCGATCACCGAGGTGGCGAGACCGCTGTGGGTATAGGGAATCTGCATCAGATCGAGCATGCCCTGGACGGTGCCGTCCTCGCCCGGGACGCCGTGCAGCGCGTTGAACACGACATCGGGGCGGATGCCGTCAAGCACCAGCGCGATATTGCGGTCCATATCGACGCGGCTGACCTTATGGCCATTTTTCTCCAGTGCATCGGCGATGCCTTTGCCGCTGCTCAGCGAGACTTCGCGTTCGGCGGACCAGCCACCCATCAAGACGGCGACGTGGAGGGGGTTTGTATCTTTAGCGGTCATGCCTTGTTTCCTACCCGCTGGATTTCCCATTGCAGTTCGACGCCCGAATGGGCCTTGACCCGCTTGCGCACTTCTTCGCCGAGCGCCTCAATATCGGCGGAGGTCGCGCCGCCGAGGTTGATCAGGAAGTTGCAGTGTTTTTCCGATACCTGTGCCTGGCCGATTTGCAGGCCGCGGCAACCGGCTTCGTCGACCAGTTGCCAGGCCTTGTTGCCTTCGGGGTTCTTGTAGGTGGAGCCGCCGGTCTTGGTGCGGAGTGGCTGCGAGGCTTCGCGCTCGTCACCGATGCGTTTCATCTCTGCGCCAATGACAACCGGATCGCCGCTTTCGCCGCGAAAACGGGCGCTGACCACAATTGCTCCCTCAGGGAGATCGGAATGGCGGTAGGTGTAGCCCATATCGTCCAGCGTCAATGTCACCAGATCGCCGTTGCGCAGGATCACATCCGCGCTTTCCAAAATGTCACAGACTTCGCGGCCATAGGCACCGGCGTTCATGCGCACTGCGCCGCCAATCGTGCCGGGAATGCCGCGCAGAAATTCCATGCCGGCAATGCCATGATCGCGGGCCGTGCTGGCCGCTGAAATACCCGGTGCGCCAGCGCCGCATTTGAGCGTCAGCCCGTCCGCCTCAATGCCTGCAAAAGCCTTGCCCAAGCGGACCACCACGCCACGGATGCCGCCGTCGCGGATGATCAGATTCGAGCCCAGACCCAGAGGCCACACCGGTATTGCGGGGTCGAGGTCGCGCAGAAATTGCCGCAGATCGTCGCTGTCTTTGGGTTCGAACAGCCACTCAGCCGGGCCGCCTGACTTGAACCAGACGAGCGGTGCCAATGGCGCGCTTTCTGTAAGCTTGCCGCGTGTTTCGGGCATGATGGCAACGGCGTTCATTGCGCAGCACCTCGATGTGCTCCGCACGTAATGCGGAGCTTTTCCCGGCCTGACGCTTCCTGCCGCCAGAGCTCCGCATCAAGTGCGGAGCACAGGTTCCTGGAACCGATCATTTCCGCGCCTCCGCGATATTGTCGGCCAGGGTGGCGGCCCATTTGGTGATGTCGCCGGCGCCGAGGCAGATGATCATGTCCTTTGGCCGGGCTTCCTCGGCCAGCCGGGCGACCAGAGCAGGCTCGTCCTCGACCGTTTCCGCCAGACGGTGGCCGCGGACCTTCAGGCCTTCGACCAGAGCCGTGCTGTCGATACCCTCGATCGGCTCCTCCCCCGCGACATAGACCGGGGTGACAAAGACCATGTCGGCGTCGTTGAAGGCGGTCTGAAATTCTTCCATATGGTCGCGCAGGCGGGTGAAGCGGTGCGGCTGGACCACGGCAATGACGCGCCCTTCGGCGCCTTCGCGGGCGGCCGACAGCACCGCCTGGATCTCGACCGGGTGATGGCCATAATCGTCGATGATGGTCACGCCATCGACCTCGCCGACCTTGGTGAAGCGCCGCTTGACGCCGCCGAAATGATCGAAGCCCTTGGCGATCTTTTCATCGCTGATGCCCATTTCCAGACCGACCGCTACCGCCGCGATCGCGTTCTGGACATTGTGGCGGCCCGGCATCGGCAATTCGATGCCGGTGATCCTTCGCGTCTCGCCGTCGCGGTCGCGGATGTCGACATCAAAGCGATTGCCGCCCGGAACCGGCGTGACGTTGATCCCTTTGACATCGGCCTGCGCGGAAAAGCCGTAGGTGATGATCCGCCGGTCGCGAATCCGCGGCAGCAGGGCCTGCACCTCGGGATGGTCGATGCACAGGATCGCGGCACCATAGAAGGGCACATTTTCGATAAATTCGAGAAAGCTGTCCTTGATCTTGTCGAAGCTGCCATAGTGATCGAGATGCTCGGCATCGATATTGGTAACCACGGCGATGGTGCCGTCGAGCCGAAGGAAACTGCCATCGCTCTCGTCGGCCTCGATCACCATCCACTCGCCGTCGCCGAGGCGGGCGTTGGAGCCATATTGGTTGATGATGCCGCCGTTGATCACGGTCGGATCGATGCCGCCCGCGTCGAGCATCGCCGCGACCATCGAGGTGGTGGTCGTCTTGCCATGGGTACCGGCGATCGCGATCGTCGATTTGAGGCGCATCAGTTCGGCCAGCATTTCCGCCCGGCGAACCAGCGGTATCCGACCGGCTAGCGCCGCTTCCACTTCCGGGTTGCCGCGCTTGACCGCGGTCGATGTAACAACGACTGCGGTGCCTTCGACATTTTCCGCGTTCTGGCCGATCTTCACGTCGATCCCCTTGGCGCGCAAGCCTTCGACCACGTAGCTTTCGGCGATATCGCTGCCCTGTACCTGATAGCCCATATTGTGCATCACTTCGGCGATCCCCGACATGCCGATGCCACCGATGCCGACAAAATGGATGACGCCAATATCTGTGCCGACACCCTTCACTGGGCGATATCCTTTGCCAAGGCTTCCTTGCGCGACGCCAATGGATTCGGCATTTCTTTCTCTGCCTTCATCGCCGTGCCCAGCGGCGAGACACCGATGCTTTCGACGAGATCGGCGAGATCATTGACCGCTTCAGGCCGGCCGCATTTCGCTGCGAAGCGTGCGGCATTTTCGAGTGCGCCGGGCTGCAAGGCCATTTTCTGCATCTGCTTTGCGAGTTCCTTGGCGGTGAAGCGCGACTGCGCAATCGCGCGCGCGCCGCCGGATGCAACCATCTCTTTGACGTTATAGGTCTGGTGATCGTCCATCGCGCTCGGTAGCGGAATCAGAATCGCCGGACGACCGGCAGTGGTCAGTTCAGCAATGGTCGAAGCCCCTGCCCGGCCAATCACCAGATGTGCCCAGCCGAGACGCTGCGGCAAGTCGGGCAGATAGGTCGCCAGTTCCGCCGGGATATCATGTTCGGCATATTTTGCCCGTACGCGCTCAATATCATCTTCGCGGCATTGCTGGGTGATCTGCAGGCGGCGGCGCAAGTGCATCGGCAGCATCGCCATGGCATCCGGCACGACATCGGACAGGATTGACGCGCCCTGACTGCCGCCGGTGACCAGTACGCGGAAAATACCTTCTTCGGACAGCGATGGATAGGGTTCACTGCGCAACGCGACCACTTCCTCGCGCACCGGGTTGCCGACCAGATGGACCTTGTCCTGATATTTCGGCTTTATCCGCAGGACATCGGGATAGGCGGTGGCAATGGCATTGACCGAACGCGCTGCCAGCCGGTTGACCCGGCCCAGCACCGCATTCTGTTCGTGGACAATGGTCGGTATATCCCGGCTGTTCGCAGCGAGCAGCGCTGGATAGGCCGGATAGCCGCCGAAGCCGACGATCGCCGATGGCTGGAAGGTTTGATAGAGCTGCATCGCCATCCGGCGGCCCTTGAGAATGGCGCTAACGCCGCCCGGCCAGCTGCGCGGATCCTTGGTGATCCGGCCGGCCGGCAGCACGTGGACCTGACCGTCCTCGATCATGCCGGGGATTTTCTCGCCGCGCGCATCGGTGATCAGCGCCACCCGGTGGCCGCGCAAGGTCAGTTCCCTGGCCAGCGCATAGGCCGGGATCATGTGTCCCCCGGTGCCGCCTGCTGCCAATACATAATGTTTCGAAAAACTCATACCGCTATCCGTCCTCGCTCGGGCCAGGCCGAGACATATTGTGAACGGTCAAGATACGGGTTCCGGCGGGTAAATGCGAGCAAAAGTCCGATGCCGATACACAGCGCCAATATCGAAGAGCCGCCATAGCTCACCAGGGGCAGAGTCATGCCTTTCGAGGGAAAAAGCTGAAGATTGACCGCCATGTTGATCAGCGCCTGGCCGCCGAACTGCGCGGTCAGGCCGGAGACGGCGAGTATGATGAAATTATCCTCCTCGTCGAGCAGCCGCAGGAACACGCGGACAATGATCGCCAGATAGACCAGCGCTATGGCCATGCAGGCGAGCAGGCCGAACTCTTCGCCGATCACAGAGAAAATATAATCGGTATGCGCCTCGGGCAGCTTGAATTTCGCGGTTCCGAGGCCGGGTCCGGTGCCGAGCAGGCCGCCGCCGGTCAGCGCCTTGTGAGCGAACATCACCTGATCATATTCGCCGCCACCGAACAGCCATGCGTTGATCCGCTGAGTCGCCACGGGATAGAGAAAATAGGCCCCGATCAATCCGCCGACGCCCAAGGTGCCGATCGCGGCGATCAGCCGCGCCGACAGGCCGGACACGGTCATCACCGCGAACCAGATGCCACAGATCAGGATCGTTTCGCCCAGATTGGGCTGCATCATCATCAAGATCGCGATGATCCCCGTCAGGATGACGGACAGCGATATCACCGGCAGGGCCGGATCCTTGATTCGGAGCGACAGCAGCCAGGCCAATGCCACCGCATATAGCGGCTTCAGGAACTCGCCCGGCTGGATGGTGGCGAAACCATAACCGATCCAGCGCTGGGCCCCGTTGACGGTCTTGCCGAAAACCGGAACCAGAAACAGCAGGATGAATGCGACCAGAGCCGCCAGGATCGCGAACCGCCGGGCCTGTTCCTTGGGCAGCATCGAAACCACCAGCATCAGCGGGACGCCGACGATCACCCAGCCGAGCTGGCGATAAAAATAATAGAGCGGCTCGACGGTGACCGCTGCGGTACTTTGCTTCAGCGCTGTGGCGGGCGAAGCCGCGGCAACCGCGATCAGGCCGATCGCGACTAGGGTGAGAATCAGTCCAAGCAAAACCCGGTCCAGTTCCCAGAACCAGATCGCCAGCGGCGACCGATCGCTGCGCCCGAGACGGGATTGTAACTGGAAGCGCTTCTTCTTGAGGCCCCCGGCAATTTCCGGAAGCGGGCTGGCCGGTCTGCCGCCTTGTTCAGATAGGCTCATCGCTTTACCTCCCCTTTGGCGGTACCGATCAATTTGCTCTCGATCACCGAATTGACCGCACAGCGAAAACAATTGCCGCGCGCTTCAAAGTCCCGGAACTGGTCGAAAGAAGCACAGGCCGGTGACAGCAATATCACATCGCCGGGGCCGGCGTTGGCAGCCGCCCGTTGCACCGCGGTCAGCATCATTTCACAGGATTCGACCGGGACATGATCGGCCAGCAATTTCCCGAACAATGGCCCGGCTTCACCGATGGTATAAGCACGGACGACATGGTCGTAGTAGGGCTCGCACTCCGCGAGATTGTCGCTCTTGGGCAGGCCGCCCAATATCCAGTGAATTTTCGGATAGGCACCAAGCGCCGGGCCGGTTGAGGCCGGGTTGGTTGCCTTGCTGTCGTTGACGAACAAGACGCCATCGGATTCCGCAATCCGCTCCATGCGGTGCGGCAAGCCGGTAAAGGCTTCCAAAGCGGGGCGCCATTGCGCTTCATCAATGCCCAGCGCCTCGACGGTAGCGACGGCCGCGATGGCATTTTGCAGATTATGGGGGCCTTGCAGTGATGGCCAATCCGGTTGCCCGGCAATGTCGCGCGCACTTGTGTCGACGATATTTTGCACCCTGCCGAGATCGCGCAAGCCTTGCAAAGCCAATTGAGTCTTTTCATCCTGACTGGCGAAGATCGCCGTGTGGTCGGACCCCAGCATATCGAACAGGCGGGCTTTTGCCGCAGCATATCCGTCAAAGCCGTCATAGCGATCGAGATGATCGGGACTGATGTTGAGCAGCAGCGCGACATCGCAATCGAGGCTGTTGGTCAGATCGATCTGGTAACTGGAGAGTTCCAGCACGTAGACGCCGCCGTCCGGGAGGGGCTCTTGCGACAGGATCGGCAGACCGATATTGCCGCCCATCACGGTCGGCACGCCGGCGCTTGCCAATATGTGATGAACAAGCGCGGTCGTGGTCGACTTGCCGTTGGTGCCGGTGATGCCGACGACCCGGTGTGACGGCAACGCCGATCTCGCTTGAGCAAAGAGCTCAATGTCTCCGATGATCGACACGCCGTCGGCTTTGGCCTTGCGGGCAATCGGGTGGCTGTTCAGCGGCACCCCCGGAGACACAACAATTGCATCATAACCGGTCAGATCCGATTCCAGGGGATCGGCAATCAGCGCCTTGTCGGCGACGCTTTCGCGCAATTCTTCGCGATTGTCCCAGGCGAGCAATTCTGCACCGCTCGCGTGCAGGCTTTCCAGCACCGCCATGCCGGATCGGGCCAGTCCAAGGATGGCGTAGCGTTTTCCGGCAAAGGCGGGGGAGACAATCATCTGAGTTTCAACGTCGCCAATCCGGCGAGTGCGAGCACCAGAGAGATGATCCAGAAGCGGATCACGATGGTGGATTCGGACCAGCCGAGCTGTTCAAAATGATGGTGGATCGGGGCCATGCGAAAGACGCGGCGGCCGGTGCGCTTGAAAAAGAAGACTTGGACAATGACCGATACCGCTTCAAGCACGAACAGGCCGCCAACCAGAGCGAGGACGATTTCATGATGGATCGAAACGGCAATCGCACCGAGCGCGCCGCCGAGCGCGAGGCTGCCGGTGTCACCCATGAAAACGGCGGCTGGCGGCGCATTGAACCACAGAAAGGCGAGGCAGGCGCCGATCACGCAGGCGCAGAAGATGGCCAGTTCACCGGCACCGCGCACAAAGGGAATACCGAGATATTCGGAGAAAACGGCGTTGCCGGACAGGTACACCAGCACCAGAAAGGTCGCGCTGGCAATCACCACCGGCATGGTCGCAAGGCCATCAAGACCATCGGTCAGATTAACCGCATTGCCGGCGCCAACGATCACGAACATCGCGAAGGGAATATAGAAATAGCCTAAGTCGATCTGGACGTCGTTGAAAAAGGGAACATAAAGGCTAGTGCCGATTTGCTGCACAATCAGCCAGGTGGCGAAACCGGCAATGACAAATTCGAGCAGCAGCCGGACCCGGCCCGGAATGCCCTTGTGGCTGGCTTTGCGGACCTTGTCATAATCATCCATGAAGCCAATCGCGCCAAAGCCGAGCGTCACAAAAATGCACGCCCAGACGAAGATATTGCTGAGATCCATCCACAGCAGCAGCGACAGCACCACCGAAATCAGGATCATCAGGCCGCCCATGGTTGGCGTACCCGCCTTTTTGAGATGGGTGATCGGGCCGTCCTCGCGGATCGGCTGGCCCTTGCCCTGCCGCATGCGCAGCATGTTGATGAACTTGGGGCCAATCAGCAGGCCGATGAACAGGGAGGTCGATACAGCAGCACCGGAGCGAAAGCTCAGGTAGCGAAAGACATTGAAAATGCCTTCGAATTCAAGCCATTGGGCCAGCAGATAAAACATTAATACTCCCCGCTTACCAACGCGGAAACCGCGGAGGAAAGCCCCAGATAATTTGAACCCTTGACCAGAAGGATGTCTCCGTCGCTGATCCATTTTGCGACCTCGGTCAGCGCCTCCGAAGCGTTGCTGGCATGTGACATTTTCACGCCCCGATCAAGGCCCTGTTCCAGTTTCGCGGCAGTATGTGTCATATCGTCGCCGACCAAGATGATGGCATCCGCTCCGGACAGTCGTATATCGTCGGCCAAGGCGCCGTGGTAATGCGCGGATTGCTCGCCCAGCTCGCCCATTGCACCGAGAAGGACAATCTTGCGGCCACTATTTTTCTCGGCGGCAAAATGCTGCAGCGTGGCCTTCATCGACGCCGGATTGGCATTGTAGCTTTCGTCTATCACGGTCGCTTTACCGCCGGATTTGAGCGCTATCTGATGACGGCGGCCACGCCCGTCAATGCCGCTCATTTCGGCAAGCGCCAGCCCGGCGGAGGCAAGATCACCACCGACCGCGCGCACTGCGGCGAGTATCGCCAAGGAATTGGATACCCAGTGCCGCCCGGCCTCGGCAATCGTGAAACAGAGACTGCGATCGCCAAGCTTTGCGGTAACCAGCGAGCCACCCCGGGGAGCGGCAACCACATCGATCGCGCGGACGTCGGCGTCTGCATCAAATCCGAAGGATATGACCTCTCCCGCATGGCGTTCCGCTTTCTTGCGCAGCCGCTGATAGTGCGGGCTATCGTGCGGGATGATCGCGGTGCCGCCAGGGATCAGGCCCTCGAATATCTCGGCTTTGGCATCGGCAATGCCTTCCTCGCCATTGGAAAAATTGCCGATATGGGCGGGCGCGATGGCAGTAATGATCGCGGCATGCGGCCGCACCAGACGGGTCAGCGCCGACAGTTCGTTGGCGTGATTCATGCCCATTTCAAAGATGCCATATTGGGTGTCTGACGGCATCCGCGACAGGCTGAGCGGAACGCCGACATGATTGTTATAGCTTTTGACCGACCGGTGCGCCTTGCCAAAGGAGCAGCGATCGAGCGTAGCAAATAAAGCTTCTTTCGTGCCGGTTTTGCCGACCGATCCGGTGACGCCGATGATTTTGGCATCGGTACGGAAGCGAGAGGCCTTGGCGAGAGAGTCGAGTGCCCGAGCGGTATCAGATACCAATATATGGGGGCCATCGACCGGCTGGCTGACAAGCGCACCCGCAGCGCCCGAGGAAAACGCCTGCTCGACGTGGAGATGGCCGTCGCTATGTTCGCCTTTCAAGGCGATGAACAGATCACCCGGACCAATCTCGCGCGAGTCAAAGGCGACGCCGGTAGCGGCGAAGTCGGCGCTTGCCTTGCCTCCTGTCGCTTCCGCGATCGCTGCTGATGTCCAAAGCACAGTCATAGCGGCTGCGCTCCGGCGCATTCTCTCGCCACTTCGACATCATCAAACGGGATCACACGGTCGCCGACGATCTGTCCCTGTTCGTGGCCTTTTCCGGCGAGCAGGATGATATCCTGCGGACCAGCCAGCTCTATCGCCCTGGCAATGGCCGCGCGGCGATCGGCCACTTCCTCGGCACCGGTGGCTCCCGCCATGATTTCGGCGCGGATTACGGCGGGATCCTCGCTGCGCGGATTATCATCGGTGACGATGACATGATCCGACATTTCCACCGCAATTTTGCCCATTTCGGGACGCTTGCCCTTGTCCCGATCGCCGCCGGCGCCGAACACCGTGATCAGCTTGCCCGTCACATGGGGTCGCAGCGCCGAGATCGCCGCGCGCAAGGCGTCGGGCGTATGGGCATAGTCGACATAGACCGGCGCACCGGCGCGGGTGATCACCGCGCGCTCCATCCGGCCGCGCACCGGCTGCACCCGCTGCATATGATCAAATATCTTTTCCAGTTGCCCGCCCGTCGCCAGCACAATGGCAGCGGCGCACAGGATATTCGCGGCCTGATAGGCACCAATCAGCGGCAGCGAAATGCGGTGGGTGTTGCCCTGCGCCTTGACCATCAGGACCTGACCCAAATGGGTCGGGGTCTGCGATACCAGCCGCAAGGTTGACCCCTGCTCGCCGACCGTTAATAGTTCGAGCCCGCGATCCATCGCCCGCTGGATGACTTTGGCGGACCATGGATCATCATCGGCCCAGATCACCGCGGTTCCACTGCTCGAAACAACCTCGTCGAACAGCCGCATCTTGGCTTCGAAATAGCTGTCCATATCGCCATGATAGTCGAGATGGTCGCGGCTCAGATTGGTGAAGGCTCCGACCTGAACCGGCAGACCTTCGGTGCGATATTGCGAGAGACCGTGGCTCGACGCTTCGAAAATCGCGTGGCTGATCCCTTCGCGCGCCAGTCCGGACATGTTGGAGAGGAAGGTGACAATATCCGGCGTGGTCAGCCCGGTCTTGACCTGGTCATCGGCGGTGGTGACGCCAAGCGTTCCGATCGAGGCGCTGTTATAGCCGTCCATCCGCCACAGCTGACGAGTCAGTTCAGCGATCGATGTCTTGCCGTTTGTGCCCGTCACCGCCGCAACATGGGCCGGCGTCGGCGTGAAATAGCGGGCGGCCATCTGGGCAAATAGTCGCCGCGGCTCTTCATCGACAATATGCACCGCGCCCTCGACCTGCGCGTCGGGATGGGCGACGATAGCGATGGCACCAGCGCGGATCGCCGCTTCGATGAAATCCTCTCCGTTGAACTTCGCGCCCCGGAAGGCACCGAAAATATTGCCGGGCGCGAGCTTGCGGTGATCAATGGCAAAGCCGGTGACGCTCTGATCACCGGCATCACCGTCGAGGCCCGGGACAAAATTATTCAGTCGCATGGCTTTGCTCTTCGGACGAGGCTTTTGGTTTCCACAGCAGCGGTGTCAACTCCGACACATCGACGTCGCGATGTTCGTCGGGAATGACTCCGAGCATCGGTCCGACACGCGATACCAGTTTGCGCACGATCGGTGCCGTCGTCCAGCCGGCTGTGCGCTGAAACGATGTTTCTGCGGTTCCCTTTGGTTCATCGAGCATGGCGATAACAACATAGCGCGGATTGTCCATCGGGAAGGCGGCGGCAAAGGTCGAAACCAGCGAGGTCTTGTTATAGCCGCCTCCCGACGGCTTTTCCGCCGAACCGGTTTTTCCGCCGATCCGGTAGCCCGGCGCGTCTGCCTTGCGGCCGGTTCCGTCCGATACAATCATCCGCAGCAACTGGCGCATCCGGGCGCTGGTCGCGGCCTTGAACACCCGGCGGCCCTTGGCCTCCTTGCCGGGCTCTACCTTCAACAAGGTTGCCGGACGCCAGATGCCGCCATTGACAAGCGCCGCATAGGCGCTGGCGAGATGCAGCGGGGTGACCGCGATGCCATGACCATAAGCCACGGTCATATTGGTGACCCGTCCCCAGTTGCGCGGCCAAAGCGGCTGGCCGCGTTCAAACAGTTCGATATGCGGCCGTTCGTCAAAACCGAGCCGGCGGAACATGTTCTCCATCGCTTCCTGGCCAAGATTATCGGCGATCCGGGCGGTGACGATATTGGAGCTGTGCACCAGCGTTTCCGGGACGTTCAGATAGCGGCCCTGGCTATGGTCATCCTTGATCGTAAAGCCGCCGACCTTGATCGGTTCCATCGCATTATACCGAACCGCAAGATCGGTTACGGTGCCGGCATCCAGCGCCGCGGCAATGGTCAGGGGCTTGAACGTCGATCCCAGTTCGAACACGCTCTGGGTCACTTCATTATTCTGGTGCTTCATCGAAGCTTTGAGGATCTTGTTCGGATCGAACATCGGCAGCGAGGCGAGCGCCATGACTTCGCCGGTTTCGACATCCAGAATGATCCCCGCCGCGCCGCGCGACTGAGTCATCAGCATGGCATCCTGAAGCTCGCTTTCCAGCGCAGATTGTACCCGGCTGTCGATCGACAATATCGCGGGATCGCCGCGCAGGTTCTTGTCGACAAGGCGCGCGTCGAGCGCCCGTTCCATGCCCATCACGCCGTTGCCGTCGGCATCGACATAACCCAGCACATGCGCCGCCAGTTCGCGCTGCGGATAGAGCCGTTCGTCCTCGCGCGGAAATTCGATGCCGATTTCGCCCAGCGCATGGATTTGCTTCACTTGTTCGGGCAGCGCTCTGCGACGGAGATAGGTTGGCTGAGAACCGCGAAGCTTTTCCAGAAAATATTTGGCGCTGGTGTCGGTGAAAATCGCGGCGAGCTGTTTCGCCAGCACTTCCTTGTCGCCCAGCACCCTCGCCGGGACCACGCGAACGGCATAGCCGCGCATCGTCCGCGCCAGAGGAACGCCGTTGCGGTCGACGATATCGCCCCGCGGCGGGATGAATGCACTGCTCGATGGCCGGAACGGAACCGCATCTTCCAGAATGGTGAGGCTGATCAATCGCCCGATAACGATGGTGAACGCGGCCAGAAAAACCAACAGCAAAATCATCAACCGAAAATGCGCGCTGGCGGTTATTTCCTTGGCTTTTCCCGAAAACTGCACCTTCTTGCTGTTGGCCAGAAGTGTCGTCATTCGGCCAGGCTTTCAATTTTTTCTGCCATCGCCTTGCGTCCAAGATCGCGAACGAGTCCGTCATCGAGCAGCTTGTCTTCCATCTGCGCGACCCGCGTGGTCCGGGCATGGGCGCCTCCCGACAGCTTGCCCGGTGCGCCATCTGCGGTGTTGCTGGCCAATGCCCCCCGGCTGCCGATCGCACTGCCGTCGTCATTGCGGTCTTGCGCCTTGGCGGTACCAAAAACCGAACCGATGATGCCGGCGGGCTTGATGCCGTTCATCGAACTGATGACGGCGACCTGTACCGGCTTGCGTAGATCCTCGCCACCGAGATTGGCGAGCGCGCGCTCGCCATCGAGATATTGCGAGGCCTGCGGCGAGGCATAGCCAAATTCCAGCTTGTTCCATTCCTCCAGCTGACGCAGATTGGCGCGCGCGCTGAACTCCGTTTCCAGATAGCGGATTTGCTTCTTGGTCTCGATAATCTTGTGATCGGTGCGGGCAAGATCGCTGCGCAAGGTCGCGACACTCAGCGACAGCGGATACAGCATAATCGCCACCAGAAACACCAGCGCGAGCCATCCTATTCCTTCCAGGCGTTTGACTGCCAGCTTCACTGCTCGCCGCCACTGCTTGGCGCGTCGGTACGCACCGCTGATCTAAGGGTGGCGGAGCGGGCTCGGGGATTAAGGGCCTGCTCCGCCCCGGCCGGACGCACCGCTTTGGCTGGTTTATGAAAGGTGGGTGCCGACCGTGTCTCGTTAACCTGGGGTAGATGGCGGGAACCGGCGGACTTCTGGCCGCTGCGGTCCCGCAGAAAATTTTTGACGATGCGATCTTCGAGGCTGTGGAATGTCACCACCGCGAGACGCCCGCCGGGCTGCAACATCTTCTCCGCTGCGGCCAGGCCGTCTTCCAGCTCGCCGAGTTCGCGATTGATATGAATGCGGATCGCCTGAAACGTGCGGGTCGCCGGATCCTTCTTGTCGCCCTGGCGAAATCCCAGCGCCTTTCGGACGACCTGAGCCAGCTCCGAGGTGCGGGTCAATGGCCGCGCCTCGACAATGGCTTTGGCAATGCGCCGCGACCGGCGTTCCTCGCCATAGCGATAGATCACATCGGCAATCATCTCTTCTTCGGCTTCGTTGAGGAAATCCGCCGCGCTCTCGCCATCGCGCGCCATGCGCATGTCGAGCGGACCGTCTTTCTGGAACGAAAATCCGCGCTCGGCCTGATCGAGCTGCATCGAGGATACGCCGATATCCAGGGTGACGCCGTCAATGTCTTCGTCGACCAATATCTCGGCCATTTCGGAATAGCGCGCATGATGCAGGACCAGCTTGCCATCGGCATCAGCAACCATGTCCTGACCATTGGCGATCGCATCAGGATCCTGATCAAAGGCATGAACCTTCGCGCCCGCCTTGAGCATCGCTGTTGTATAGCCACCGGCTCCATAGGTGCCATCGACATGCGTTTCGCCAGGGGTAATGGCGAGCGCGTCGATCACTTCGTCAAGCAGGACGGGGACGTGGCGGGCGGCTGTCGCGAGGGTCATTTCTGCTTCCCTCCGCTTTTCTGGCCGGCCTCTCTCAAATGATGCTCCACCAGACGCCGGTCGACCGGGACGTCGTCGGTCGTGTCGAGCAGGGTCTGCGGGTTCCACAGGCAAAAGGTCGTGCCGATGCCGTGAAACAGGACATGGCCGTCGAGATTGCCGATTTCCATAAGGTGCGGCGGCAGGACGAAGCGACCGCTGGCGTCGAAGCTGAGATCCTGGAGCGAAGAGAATTTGCGGGCACCGGCAGCGTCCTTGTCAAAGCTGTCGCCGCGCGCGATCGCGGCTTCCCACTGCTTGTCGATTTCGTTGAGCATGTCGGCTTTGCGGCTGAGGCCGAAGCCGACGAGGCAATCCCATTTTTCATGAGTGCCGAGGCAGAGTGTACGACCATCGCTGCTTTCAACCAGATTTTTGCGCAGGAAGGCGGGCACCGACAGTCGACCCTTGTCGTCTATCGCCGATATTGCAGAGCCTGAATATGCATACGCACCTGACACAGCGAGAATCCCTCATCCCGACCGGGGCGATAATCTCCCCGATCCGGAAGTGCGCTTTTCCACGCGCTCCCGAAGCAGAATCCCAAACAGGAAGAATACCCCGATAACAAATCAGGGTTATCAGGGGAATGCCGGGGATGGAAGGGGATATTAAGGGATTTTACGGGTAACAATATTTAAGTTACTGAAATATTAAGATTATAATTTTACCCCTCTGAATGATATGATCAAACGCCCCCGGCTCAATCTCTGCAAAAGGGCAAAACACGCTCATGGCTTGCGAGAAGTCCGAGAAATTTGCTCTCGCACGAGCGAATCCACGAACCGAACGGCACCACTTTTCGCGGGTGAGCGGCGGGCTTGGTCGGGCCACAGCGCCGCATCGAGCAAATCTGCATCCGCCACGACTGTCGCCCGCCCCTCGCCGATCGAACAATGCGCCACGAATCCCGCCTCCTCGATATCGCACCGCGCAGCGGGGCTCACATTCGAGGCCAGCGGTTCGAGTTTGCCAATTCCCCGGCTGGTAAAGGAATATTTGCCTACGCGAAGCTTTGCGGCCCCTGCCCTGCTTTCACCAAGGGCAACCAGCTCCAGTCCCCAATGCTCGAGCAGCGGGGAGAGCAAACCAGTGATCAGCGGGCGACGGGGATCACCGAGTGGCAGTTCGGAAGGCCAAGCCAGATCGGGATCGGTCAGGATGATGACCGCACCCCCTGTCCGGACCCAGGCGTCGAGATCGGCAAGATCGGCCGGGGCCATGGCCCGCGGTTGGGCGAGGAGGACGATATCCGGATTTTCCGAAGCCAGATCTTCCAGACTGTCAACCGCAAGCATCTCATATTGGTTCTGCCAGTAGCGATAGATCGGAGCGGGCTCTGAGTCCCCGGACAGGATCGATTCCATCGAAGCCCCGTCACCCCAGACCAGCGGCAGGCTTGTCATCAGCTGGACGCTCGGCCTGGCCTGCGAGTCGCCGGGCGGGGAGTCGGCGGCGGTGCATTGTGCCAGAGCCAGCAGTGCCGCCAAGGCCGACGGGACCGTCTGCCGGAAACGCGGCAACTAGCGCCGCTCCCGGTCCATCGGTGCATCGAGATTCGGATCGGGTTTCAAATCGGGAACCGTTTGCCCGGGCAGATTCGCTGCCGGCTTTTGCGCTCCCGATTTGCCCGCCCCCGATGCCGGAGCCGGGGTGATACCCAATTCCGCCAACGGCTCGGCGGGGTTTTCCTCTGGGTTGCTGACCAGCGGCGGGGCAGCGCCTGCTCCGTCAGCCTGCATTTCCTCGACCACGGTCTTTTCATCGCTGGCCCGCTGAATCACGAAATTGGCGACGCTGACCAGCAACAGCACCGCAGCCAGACCGACTACGCCGACCTGAATCCGCTGCATCGTGTCCTGACGGCTGCTATTCTGTATTTTCTTATCCATTTTGATCAAGCCACGGGAAGACCGGCAGCCCCTTTTCCTTGAGCCATGCGGCGTTGTAGAGCGAGGACAGATAGCGGAACCCGGTATCGCACAGGATCGTCGCCACCCGGCTGCCCGGCCCGAGTTCCTTGCCCAGCGCAATCGCGCCAGCTACATTGATGCCCGATGACAGGCCGAGGCACAGTCCCTCTTCCATCAACAGCCGCTCGACCCAGACCAACGCTTCCTCGTCGGAAATCCGGTATTGCCGGTCGATCGGCGCATCTTCGAGATTGCCGGTGATCCGGCCCTGCCCGATACCCTCGGCAACGCTATTCCCTTCCGACTTCAATTCGCCATGGGCATAATATTCATAGAGCGCCGCGCCATGCGGGTCGGACAGAGCGATCGTCACCTTCTCGTCTTTCGCCTTCAGCCCCATGCCGACGCCAGCCAGCGTACCGCCGGTGCCGACGGCGCAGGTGAAACCGTCGATCTTGCCGTCCATCTGGTCCCAGATTTCTTCCGCCGTCGTCTCGATATGGGCGCGGCGATTGGCGACATTGTCAAACTGGTTGGCCCAGACCGCGCCTTCGGTTTCTTCCGCGATCCGGCGCGACTGGTGAACGAAGTGGCACTGGCTGGAATAAGGCGCAGCCGGGACGGTGATCAGTTCGGCCCCGAGTGCGCGCAGCGTGTCCATCTTCTCGCGACTCTGGGTTTCCGGCATAACGATGGTCGACTTGTAGCCCTTGGCATTGGCGACCAGCGCGATACCGATTCCGGTATTGCCCGCCGTTCCCTCGACAATCCGGCCGCCGGGCTTGAGCAGCCCGCGCTCCTCGGCGTCCTGGATGATGTAGAGCGCAGCCCGGTCCTTGACCGAGGCGCCGGGATTGGCAAATTCGCACTTGCCGTAAATGTCGCAACCGGCTTCGACGCTGGGGCCAGCGAGGCGAACGAGCGGGGTATTGCCGATGAGGGCGAGACTGTTTGGAATGATACTCATGCAACTTTAATAGGCGCGCTGGGTGGGCACCGCAAGAAGGGCTTGCTTGTCCGATAAAAAGCAGGACTTTGTCGAAACAGGGTCACACGGGTCACACCCCCTATTGCGGAACATATTTTTGCCGCATGCCAAGGCCGTATCCGCCATTGTTGCATCAGCATAAGCGAGGAGAAGAAGAGCGTTCATACCCACAGAATACACCGCTTGCGCCGCTGTAGGAAAGCGGTTTGTTGTTCCTCCCTCCCGTCTCCCGCAGGAGCCCCCTCGACCCGAAGCCGGGTCGGGACACTTGTCTGCTGGTTTTGAGAGCCTATCTTCAAAGAAAGCCCCCAATTACGGAGAAAAATGTTATGAAACAGAATAATATAGTGATGGCCTGCCCGGTTGACGGTGCGACCCTGGTGATGAGCGAACGGGCGGGTATCGAGATCGACTATTGCCCAACCTGTCGCGGCGTATGGCTCGACCGCGGCGAACTGGACAAGATCATCGAGCGCAGCGAACAGGCTGCACCTGCCGCACCGCCAAGCCGGCCCGAGCGCGATCCACGCGGATATGGTGATGATCGCGGCCGCCATTATGAAGGCTCCAGCTATCCTCCCCGCAAGCGGAAGAAATCCTTTCTCGAGGAATTGTTCGACTAGGCAAAGTCAGGACCATTTGCGCCGGGAAAAACTATTCTGATCGACTTGATGGCGGGACCGCAAGCTTTACTGCAGGCGTCCGGTACGGTCTCTACGCACTCAAATCAAATTTCTCCGGCACCATTTTCGCCAATATCTTCGCGCAGCCTTCGTTGTTGCGCTGGAAGCAGTCGTGCGCTTTCATCGTTTCATAATGGGCGACCAGCGCCGGCCAGCGGGACTTCTCGGGCAGGCCGGCGAGCATGTCGGTCTGGGCGATCTGGGCGGCGACCGCGATATCGGCGATGGTGATCGTCTCGCCGATGAGATGGGCCCGGCCGTCGAGATACTGCTCGAGATAGTCCCACAGCGGCGGCAGTTTTTCGTTCCAGGTCTTGCGCGCGGTCTCCAGATCGGGTTGCTTGCGCTGAAACAGGTTGAAGAGGATCGGCCGGAACAGGCCCATGCCGCCCGCCATCGCCATGCCGGTGTCGGCATATTCCTCCAGCCAGAGCGCCCTACCATGGTCGAACGGATCGGCGGGATAGACGGCGGGTTCGGGCTGCCGTTTCTCGAGATAGCCGCAGATTGCCGAGCTGTCGCTAAGCGTGCCTTCGGGGCCGTCTTCGGCAATTTCGCGGTCGCGCAAGGACGGGATGCGGCCAAGCGGGCTGATTTTCTTGTACCAGTCCGGCATGTCCATGACGCTGACATCCTCGCAATCATAATCGAGCCCCTTGAGCGCCATCACCGCCTCAACCTTGCGCTGGAAGGGGGACAGAGGCGAGCCGTAGAGGATAAGGGATGCGGTCATGAATGGGGAGTCTCCGATATGGTGGCGGTTTCAGTAAGAAAAAGTCTGGTCGACAGTGGCTTCGGACAGGCTCCATAGCTTCTCTGCATTGCCCGGATCAACCGCGTAGGAGCGGACGCTGCCGCTGGGGTCGTCATCATCGACATCGGCGACATGGCAGTCTTCCAGATAGACACCACCGCGGCCTGCAAGCTCCGGCGCGGTTGCGGCATAGCAGCTGGTCGCAGCACCCTGCTCGACCGTCTTGAAGGTGAAATTCTCTCCGGCATTGTCTTCCATCCGTTTGAGCAGCATCGCCATATCTTCCTCGGTCAGATGGCGACCGAGATTGGTCCGGATACCGCCCGGATGGACGGCCAGCGCATGAACGCCCTTACCCTCCAGTCGCTTCTCCAGACCGACGCTAAACATGATATTGGCGGTCTTCGCCTGACCATAAGCGAGCCATTTGTCATAGTCGCGCGTTTCAAAATGCGGGTCGTCAAAATGGACGGTATCGAAATGATGGCCGCGCGAGCTGAGATTGACGATGCGAGTATCCCCACCATTTTTTGCCGCTTTAAGAAGGGCTGGCATCAACAAATTGGTGAGCAGGAAATGGCCGATATGATTGGTGCCGAACTGCAACTCGAGACCATCGCCGGTGGTCATGTGCGGAGAGGCCATCACCCCGGCGTTGTTGATCAGCAGATCGATCCGGTCATGCTGGACCAGAAACGCCTCGGCAAAAAACTGGATGCTCGCCATTTTGCCGAGATCGCATTCCATCAGTTCGATATCCGCGTCGGGGACGGAGGCTTTGATGGCCGCCACCGCAGCTTCGCCCTTGGCGATGTCGCGCACCGGAATGACAATATGCGCGCCTTTCGCGGCCATCGCCCGGGCGGTTTCCTGCCCGAGGCCGGAGGCACCGCCGGTGATCACCACCAGCTTGCCCGAAAGGTCGATACCTTCGAGCACTTCGTCTGCGGTGGTGGTGGCGCCAAAATTATCGCGGGTGGTCATTGGTCTCTCCTTTGTGGGGGCTTTAAAGCATGATCGCGCGAGTGCTGCTATTCGTCAAACACAATCTCTACGTGACCGGGAGGCGAGCCGCAGAGTCCGGGGACGCCCTCTCCCGTGCGGGAGAGGGTTGTGGAGACTTGGCAGCTTGCTGCCTAGTCGTAGCTGGGTGAGGGTGTACCGCGCTTTGGTAGCACAGCAACCCGCCAGCGGAACACCCTCATCCAACGCCGCCTAGCTTCGTTCCTCAGCAAGGCTTCGTATCCTTCTCCCTCACGGGAGAAGGGCTATGCGTCTCGACTATGCGCCTTGTTCACTCATATTCAATTCCAACCGCATCCGCCGCCCGCTTCGCCAGCAACCGCGCCGCATCGGCATCTGCACCTGTCGCCAACGCAACCGCCATCCGCCGGTAAGGCCGTGTTACCGGCTTGCCGAATATCCGGACATCCACTTCCGCGCCTGCGCTGCCAAGCGCAAGTGCCTCTGCAACGCCGGTAAACGCAAACTTCTCGCTATCCCGGTCCGCCAAAATCACCGCGCTGGCGCTGGCTGTTGCGGTTAGCGCGATATGCGGAATCGGCAGCCCCATGATGGCGCGGGCGTGGAGGTCGAATTCGCTGAGATTCTGGCCGATCAGGGTGACCATGCCGGTGTCATGGGGCCGCGGGCTGAGTTCGGAAAAGATCACTTCGCCCTGTTTGGTGACGAAGAATTCGACCCCGAACAGGCCCCATCCTTTGCCATCGCCGGCGAGATTGTCGACGACCTTGCGCGCCATGTCCTGCGCCGAGGCGAGCGCCGCGTCGGTCATCGCCGCCGGTTGCCAGCTTTCCTGATAGTCGCCGCGCTCCTGCCGGTGGCCGATTGGCGGGCAGAACAGGATGCCGTCGCGGGTGCGGACGGTCAGCAGGGTGATCTCACAATCAAAGTCGATAAACTGCTCGACAATAACCCGCGCCCGGTCGCCGCGCATATTGGCGACGGCGTGATCCCACGCGGTTTCCAGATCATCCTCGCTATCGACCTTGCTCTGCCCCTTGCCGGAGGAGGACATCACCGGCTTGATCACCAAAGGCAGGCCGATATCGGCGGCGGCGCTGGCGACCTCGGCAAAGCTTTCGGCATAATGATAGCGCGAGGTGGTCAGGCCCAGTTCCTTTGCCGCAACATCGCGGATCGCATCGCGGTTCATGGTCAGCTGGGTGGCGCGCGCCGACGGCACGACATGGAAACCCTCTGCCTCCATATCGGCGAGGATTTCGGTGCGGATCGCCTCGACCTCGGGCACGATCAGGTCTGGCTGATGCTTTTGGATCACCGCGCGCAGCTTCTCTGCGTCGAGCATCGATAAAGTTTCGCTGGAATCGGCTACCTGCATCGCAGGGGCATGGTCGTAGGAATCGCAGGCGATCACATAAGCGCCGAGCCGCTTGGCGGAGATGGTGAATTCGCGGCCCAGTTCGCCGGAACCGAGCAGCAGGATTTTCTTGGTGAAGGTCATCGGGCGACTATGTTGAGATCGGTGGAAAGGCGCAAGCGGGAATATTTCCTCCCCGTTGCGCAGCAATGGGGAGGTGGCAGTCCGCAGGACTGACGGAGGGGTGTCCCCTCCACCACGCTTCGCGCGGTCCCCCTCCCCAAAGCTGCGCTTTAGGGAGGAAATGCTGCGGCTAAGCCCCCTCGCCCGCCATCATCTCCTGCATCCGGCGACCCATTTCCGCTTCCGAAACATCCTCGACATGAGTCGATAATGTCCATTCGTGCCCGAACGGATCTTTTACCCAGCCGGAACGGTCGCCATAAAATTGATCTTCCACCGGTCGCACGACCTCCGCGCCTGCAGCAACCGCCTTGGCGAAGGCGGCATCGACGTCGGGGACATAGATCATCAGGCTGGCCGTCGCGCCGCCGCGCTTGTTTGGACCCAGCTTGTCCATTTCCGGAAATTCGTCCGACAGCATCACATGGCTGTCGCCGATCAGCAGGTCGGCATGGCCGATCTTGTCGCCCATCGGCAGGCGCATATGCTCGGTCGCGGCAAAGGCCATTTTGTAAAATTCGATCGCCGCCTCGGCATCATCGACCGTGATATAGGGGGTAACGCAGTGATATCCGTCTTCTTTCCACGCCGCCATCATCGCTCTCCTCTCTGGTTCAGCGCCGTTTATAGCAAATTTCGCTCGTTTTGCCGAGTCCGTACATTTATTAATTGATATATTATATCATTACACCTATCTGAGGTTCAGCTTCCACCTCCAGCATAGAAGAGAAAACCTTGTCCCATAGAAAACTCCTTGCTTCTGCCGCAATCCTGATGCTCCCCGTTTCACCCACTTTTGCTCAGCAGGACGAAGCTTCTGCCCAGCGCAGCAAGGGATTGTCCGACGATTTCCATAATGACGACATGATCGTCGTCACTGCGCCCTATGTCGATCAGCTCGACATATTGGCCGGTACTTCTGTCCTGTCGGGCGATGAACTGGCGGAGGATCTGCGGGGTCAGATTGGCGACAGCCTGACCGGCCTGCCCGGCGTTTCGTCCACTTCCTTTGCGCCGGGATCGTCACGCCCGGTATTGCGCGGTTTTCAGGGGCCACGGGTGAAGGTGCTGACCGACGGCATCGGTTCGCTCGACGCCTCCAATACATCGGTCGATCACGCGGTCACGATTGACCCGCTGACCGCACAGCGCGTCGAGGTGCTGCGCGGGCCGGCGGTGCTGCTGTTCGGCGGCGACGCGATCGGCGGCGCGGTCAACGTGATCGACAAGCGCATCCCGCGCGACATTCCCGATGACTCGGTTCATCTCGACGCGATTGGCGGCTATGGCAGCGCGGCCAACGACTGGAGCATCGCCGGATCGATCGATGTGCCGGTCACGCCGAAACTGGTATTTCATGTCGACGGCAGTTTCCGCGATACCGATGATGTCCGGGTGCCGGGCTATGTCCTGTCCCCTGCCCTGCGCGCCGAAGTGCTTGCCGCAGCAGCGGAGGAGGCCGAGGAAGGCCATGATGAGGAAGCCGCCGAACTGACCGAGACCGCCAATCTCAGCGGCCGGATTCCCAATACCGCCAGCCGGACGGAAACCGCCGGTGCCGGCATTGCCTATATCGATGACGGCGGCAATCTCGGCTTTTCGGTCAGCTATTATGACACCGGCTACGGCGTCCCTGCCCGGCCCGGCAGCGGTCATGCGCACGGCGAGGAAGGCGAGGAAGAACATGAAGGCGAAGAGGAAGGTCCGGTTACCATCGGGCTCAAGCAGGTTCGTGCTGACTTGCGCGGCGGCGTCAATATGGGCGGCTTTTTCGAAGCACTGAATTTCCGTGCCGGCTATTCCGACTATGAACATACCGAATTTGAAGGCTATGAAATCGGTACGGTCTTCTCCGTATCCGGCATAGAGGCACGGGCGGAACTGGTACAGGCCGATCAGGATGGCTGGCGGGGTGTCATCGGCACCCAGGTTCTGGTGCGCGATTTCAATGCCATTGGCGCAGAAGCGTTCGTGCCGAAGAACAGCCTGGAAAGCTGGGCGCTGTTTACCGTCCAGGAAATGGATCTCGGGAACTGGGAAGCGGAGGGCGCTGTGCGCTTCGAGCAGACCAACATTTCCGCCAATCTGGTCAATTTCGATCGCAGCTTCAACGCCGTTTCCGGCGCCATCGGACTGGCCTATGCGCCCGATGATTCGGCATTCAAGCTGGGTGGCAACCTGTCACGGTCCGAACGCGCGCCGTCGGCCGAGGAATTGCTGTCCAAAGGTCCGCATATCGCCACCCAGGCCTTCGAGATCGGCAACCCGAACTTCACCACGGAAAAAAGCTGGGGCGGCGAGCTCTATGCACGCTGGGACAGCGACGACGTGCAACTGAGCGCCACCGTCTATGCCAATCTGTTCAATGACTATATTTTCGAGGCCGAAACCGGGGACGAGGAAGACGGATTGCCGGTCTTCCAATATTTCCAGCGCGATGCGACCTATTATGGCTTCGAAGCCTCGGCATCGGTCGTGTTCGCCCGCGCCGGCGGCTTTGACTTCATCGCCGACGGGGTCGCCGATTATGTCCGCGCCAAGATCGATAATGGCGGCGGACCGGTTCCCCGAATCCCGCCGCTGCGGCTGCTCGGCGGGCTGAAGGCGCACAGCGATACACTCGACCTGCGCGCCGAAGTCGAATGGTCGGACAGCCAGAACCGCGTTGCCGCCTTTGAAACGCCGAGCGAGGGCTTCACCATGGTCAACGCGACCGCTGCCTGGCGTCCGTTTGGCAAGGAGGGCGGCGTGACGCTGCTCGCCTCGGCCAATAATATTTTCGATGTGAACGCCCGTCGTCATGCGTCGTTCACGAAAGACTATGTACCGCTGTCCGGACGTGATATTCGCGTGAGTGCGAAGTTCAGTTTTTAGGATATTTTGAAATGCAGAAAATTACCGCAGCGATCTTGATTTCTACCATGCTTCTGCTCAGCGCCTGCGCCACCGTTAAGGGCGTCGGCAAGGACATCGAATCGGTTGGCCAGGCTGGCCAAGACGCTATCGATTAATCACCGTTCATCCTGGGCCTGTCGAACAATGCCTGTCTTCGAGCAGCATGGTTCGACAGGCTCAGCACTAACGGATCAGATCACCTACCCGATCAGGACGAGACTATTTCACGCTTCTTCTTGCGATCGGTGAACCACATGATCAGCAGCGAGACCTCGTAGAGCAGGATCAGCGGGATGCCTAGCATCAGCTGCGACACCACGTCCGGCGGGGTCAGAATCGCGGCCAGCGCAAAGGCACCGACGATCATGTAGCGGCGGATACTTTTTAGCTGCTGACGGGTGACAATCCCCGCGCGGTTGAGCAGCAGCAGCAGCACCGGCAACTGGAAGCAGACTCCAAACGCCAGGATGAACTGCATCACCAGCGACAGATAATCACCCATCGCCGGCAGGGCTTCCTGCTGCAGACCGCCGACCGGGCCTTCAAATCCCAGAAAGAATTTGAACGCCGTCGGCATGACGATGAAATAGGCAAGCGATGCGCCGGCGATGAACAGCAGCGGCGTCGCGATGAGAAAGGGCAGGAACGCCTTCTTCTCCCGCGCATAAAGACCCGGCGCGACAAACGCCCAGAGCTGGTTCGAAATGATCGGAAACGCCAGGAAAAAGGCGGCGAACATCGCCACCTTGATCTCGACGAAAAAGGCTTCGTAAAGCTTGGTATAGATAAGCTTGCCCTCGCCAGCCGGGAAGGCATCGGTGAGCGGCTGTACGAGAATGCCGAAAATCTCGTCGGCAAAAAAGATGCTGATTAGAAACGCCACAGTGAGAGCCGCGACCGACCACAGCAACCGCTGGCGTAGCTCGATCAGATGCTCGATCAGCGGTGCCTTGCTTTCGTCCAGATCCGGCTTGCTTTGATCATTCATGGCTTGGCATCGCCTGCCGGTGGCAGATCGGGCCGGTCATTGACCGGATCTGAAGGTTCGGACTTGTCCGACGGCGGTCCTTCCAGCGGTTCCATCCGTGGCTCTTCGGCTGTGTCATCAACCGGAACAGCGGGATGTTCGCTCATGATCCGCTCGTTTTCCGCAGCCCATTTCTTTTCCATTTCCTGGAGCTCGGCTTCGCGGACCATGGCGTCCAGGCCGGTTCGGAAATTGGCCATGACGCCGCGCGCCTTGGCCATCCACTTGCCGGCGGTCGCCAGAGCGCGCGGCAATTCCTTGGGTCCGATCACGACAGTCGCAATGATCGCGATAATCGCGATCTCGGATATGGATAGGTCAAACATATATTATGTGGGCCTCAGTCCAAGGACCGGACAGATCAACCAGCCGTCTTGTCAGCGGTCTTGCTGGTCTCGGTCGGCGTGTCGGCGGTCTTGCTGTCAATCTGGGGGGCCGGTGGGGCTGGCTTCGCCGCGTTTGCCTCTTCCTCGGTGATGCCTTGCTTGAAAGAGCGGATGCCCTTGCCGACATCGCCCATCATTTCAGAAATTCGGCCGCGACCAAACAGAATCAGGACCAGGGCCGCTACTATTAGAATCTGCCAAATACTCGGTTGCATGCGATATTCTCCTTATGCGACCTATTTAAGCGCTTTCGCCATGGTTTTCCAGCAAAACACCGTCATCGTCTGCAAACTCTTGTTCAGGGGACTCTTCTGCATCCTCCTCGGCCTCGGTTTCCGCTTCGGCATCGGCTTCCATTTGCTCAAGCGCCAGATCGACGGGATCCAGCAATCCTGCCGCCCTCAGTTCATCAATGCCGGGCAGATCCTTGCGGCTCTGCAGGCCGAAATGGGTCAGAAATTCCGCCGTGGTCGCATAGATCAACGGCCTGCCCGGCACTTCGCGGCGGCCTGCGGGGCGCACCCAGCCGGCTTCCATCAGCACATCAAGCGTGCCCTTGGCCACCTGAACGCCGCGGATGGCCTCGATCTCCGCGCGACTGACCGGCTCATGATAGGCGATGATCGCCAGCGTCTCCATGCCGGCGCGGCTGAGCTTGCGCAGCTCGGCCCGTTCGCGACGCAACAGGTGAGAAAGATCCTGCGCGGTCTGGAAATGCCAGCGGTCGCCGGTCTTGATCAGGACGATGCCGCGATGCTGGAAATCCTGCTGCAGGTCCGCCAATATCTGGCGAACATCCAGCTCATCGCCGACATAAGCCCGGATATCGGCAATCGTCATCGGCTTTTCCGAGGCGAACAGCGTCGCCTCGACCGCCCGTTTGCCAATATCCATGGTTTCGGGTGCCAGTTCGATCAGGCTGCTGTCTTCCCGGTCATGCTCGTCCATGTGTCGTCGCCTTTATCCTGAGCGGTGCAAAACTGCTTTCCTGCTGCAGCTCCAATTTGCCCTGCCGGGCCAGTTCCAGCGTCGCCAGAAAACTGGAAGCGAGCGCTGACTTGCGCAGTTCGGGCGGTGCGCCAGGCGGCAGGAAATGGCGGATATCCATCCAGTCGATCGCTTCACCCAGCATCATCGATACCCGCGCCAGCGCATCTTCCAGCGTCATCACCATCCGTTGCCGGACGATGTGAATCGCCGGCGCGCTGCGTCTTTTGACCCGCGAGTAAGCGGAGATCAGGTCATAATATTCCGCCTGCCACTGCCGGTCCTTGACCACGCGCAGCCCTTCCGGTGCGCCGCGCATGAAGACGTCCCGTCCGATCCGGTCTCTGGCCAGCAGCCGAGCACCGGATTCCCGCATCGCGTTCAGCCGCTCCAGCCGCATCTGCAACCGCAGCGCCAGCTCTTCGGGCGACGGGTCGATCTCCGGATCCTTGGGCAGCAGCAAACCGGATTTCAAATAGGTCAGCCAGGCCGCCATCACCAGATAATCCGCCGCCAGCTCCAGCCGCAGGGTCTGGGCGCTGGCGATATATTTGAGATATTCCTGGACCAGTTCGAGGATCGATATCTCGCGCAAATCCACCTTCTGGTTGCGCGCCAGGGCGAGCAGCAGATCGAGCGGCCCTTCCCAGCCGTCGATATTCAGGGTCAGCGAATCCTCATCGGATGCGGCCGGGTCTGCCGGAAAAAAGAAACCCTCGTTCTCCGGCGCGCCGCTCATGCTGCCGCTGCCAACAGTCCATCACGGCGAGCGAGCAAGTCAGCCAAGCCGTCGCCGTCATCGGCATTCTTTGTGTCCGCGATCGTCGCCATCGCGCGATCCAGTCGCTGCCGCGTCTTGTCAGACATCGGGCTCAGCCGTTCGGTAATCCCGACCATGTCATCCGTCCTCGCCCAGCAATTGAGCGCGATATCGCAGCCTGCTGCCTGCGCCCGTTCGGCCCGCTCTGGCACGGTTCCGGACAGCGCCTCCATGTCAAGATCGTCGGTGAACAGCAGCCCGTCAAAGCCGATCCGGTCGCGAATGATATCCTGAATGACAATTTTCGACAGCGTCGACGGCTGCTCTGCATCCCAGGCGGTGAACAGCAAATGGCCGGTCATGCCCATCGGCGCTTGATTCAGCGTCCTGAACGGCGCGAGATCCAGTTCCAGCTGATTGTCGCTGGCGGTGACCGTCGGCAAAGCCTTGTGCGTGTCGACGCTGGTCCGGCCATGGCCCGGCAGATGTTTGACCACGCCGACCACACCGCCGCGTTGCAGTCCATCGAGTATCGCCCGGCCCAATGCCGCAACCCGCATCGGTTCGCTGCCGAGCGCGCGGTCGCCGATGACATTATTGGCGTCGGGCTGGCGAACATCCAGCAGCGGATGGCAGTCTACCGTGATCCCCACTTCGCGAAGGCTGACGGCAATCGCCTGGGCATTGATACGCGCTGCCTCGATCGCGGTCGCGGGCGCAATGTCGTAAAGCTTGTCGAACACTTCCCCGGCCGGAAATTTGGGCCACACCGGCTCCTGCATCCGCGCGACGCGACCACCTTCCTGATCAATCAATATCGCCAGATCGTCGCGGCCATGGAGCGCGCGCAATTCGTCGGTCAGCGCCCGCAGCTGCGCCTTGCTCTCGATATTGCGGCCAAAAATGATGTAGCCTGCCGGATCGCAATCGCGGAAAAACGCCTGTTCTTCGGCGGTCAAGCTCAGGCCCGTGATTCCAAAAACCGCCGGTGTCATAGCCATGATAAACTCTTTTCACGCAACATATCTTACACTTGCGCCGTTTGGCAGCCGGGTAAAGCCGAAAGCGCCCTTATCCACAGCGCTTCAACCATCTATTCGGCCCGCACTAGCGAACGACTAGGCAGCTTTCGCCCGCAGCCTTGAGATTGTTACAAATCTGCTGCGCCGCCTCGCGGCTCGGCGCCACTGCGTTCAGCCGGTAGATCGTGCCCCCATCCAGCTTGCCGGGAATGATCTTTTTCGGCAGCGAGCCGATCGCTTCAAACCGCCGGGCATAGCCCGACCAGCTGCTGTCGGCGAGGCTGGCGGAACTGAAGGCACCGAGCTGGATCAGTGCGGATCCCGCAGCGTTTGCGGCTGGCGCCGCATCCGGCTTGCGGATCGGCGCTTCCGTAGCGACCGGATCACCCAGTTGTGCCGGTGTTTCCTGACCTTCGCTGGCAGCGAAGCTGGCATCGCCCTCGCCTTCAAACTGCCGCGCCTGTGGATCGTCGGGGCGGACCTTGTAGTCGCCCTCCTGGGCCGTGATCAATTCGCCGGTGCCATCCAGACCGCCGCCGTCACGGTTCTGCAACCAGTAAATGCCGCCAACGATTGCTGCGAGCAACAGCAAGCCTGCGCCGACGAACAGCGCCACCCGGATCGGCGAATATTCGTCGCCGTCGTCATAATCTTCAGCGGATTCCAGCCAGGGGAGACGTTCTTCTTCGTCCAGATCAAGACTGTCGCGGGTGGTGTCTGACATTATATGCTCCGTTAGCCAAAGGGCCGATCACATCGATTCTGCGGCCTCGACACCCATCAGCGCGAGACCATTTTTTATAGTCTGCCCTATATTCTTGGCTAAGAAAAGCCTCGCCGATGTCGTTTCCGGGTCGTTAACCATTATGATCCGCTTCTCAGGCCGGTCATTGCCGAGATTATAAAAGCCGTGAAAAGCGGCTGCGAGATCATTGAGATAGAATGCGACTCGGTGCGGTTCCCGCGATGCTGCTGCTGATTCGATGATCCGCGGGAATTGCGCGGCCATCTTGATCAGGTCCATCTCCTCTTCGCCGAGACGGTCGAGATGGTCCGCCGACGGCGTCACACCTTCGTCCGCTCCCTTGCGCAGGGTCGACTGAATCCGGGCATGGGCATATTGCACATAGAAGACCGGATTGTCGCGCGAGGCTTCCATGACCTTGGCGAAATCAAAGTCCATCTGCGCATCGGCCTTGCGGGTCAGCATGGTGAAGCGCACGGCGTCCTTGCCGACCTCCTCGACCATATCGGCGATGGTGACAAAATTACCCGAGCGTTTCGACATTTTCTCCGGTTCGCCGTTGCGCAACAGCCGCACCATCTGCACCAGCTTCACATCGAATTTGGTCTTGCCCTCGGTCAGCGCGGCGACCGCCGCCTTGATCCGCTTGACTGTGCCGCTGTGGTCTGCACCCCAAATGTCGATCAGTTCGTCGGCGGTCTGCGCCTTTTGAAAATGATAGGCGAGATCGCCGCCGAAATAGGTCCAGCGGCCGTTGGATTTCTTGATCGGCCGGTCCTGATCATCGCCAAATTGGGTTGACCGGAACAGCGGCAGTTCGACCGCTTCCCAATCCTCGATCACCTTGCCCTTGGGCTGCTCGAGCACGCCGTCATAGACCAGATCGCGGGATCGCAGATCCGCCTCGGCAATTTCCGCCTTGCCGGCTTCGTGCAGCTCCGCCTCGGACGAGAAGACATCGTGCCGGATTCCGAGCATGGCCAGATCGGAACGGATCATGTCCATCATCTTGGCCACCGCCGCCTTGCGGAAGATCAGCAGCCATTCGGATTCATCGCTATCCTTGTATGTGTCGCCAAATTCAGCGGCCAGAGCCTCGCCGACCGGCTTCAGATAATCGCCCGGATAGAGACCTTCGGGTATCGTGCCGATCTCTTCTCCCAGCGCCTCAAGATAGCGCAGGTGCGCCGAACGGGCGAGCGTGTCGACCTGCGACCCGGCATCATTGACATAATATTCGCGGATGACCTTGTGACCTACCGCCTGCAGCAGGTCAGCCAACGCATCGCCGACCACCGCACCCCGACAATGGCCCATGTGCATCGGGCCAGTCGGATTGGCGGAGACATATTCGATATTGACGGTCACACCCCTGCCCTTGTCGGAGCGGCCATATTCGTCGCCCATTTTTTCTATTTCAAGCAGTTCGCCGAGCAGTACCGACGAGGCCACCCGCAGGTTGATGAATCCGGGACCGGCAATATCGACCGCTTGCACATCATCCAGCACACCCAGCTTTTCGACAATTTGCTCGGCGAGATCGCGCGGCTTCATGCCAGCCGCTTTCGACAGGACCATCGCAGCGTTGGTCGACAGGTCGCCGTGCGACGGATCGCGCGGAGGTTCCAGAGTCACGTTCGACCGGTCTATTCCAGCCGGGAGCGTCCCGGCATTGGTCAAATCATCCAATATCGCATCAATATGGTTCTGAAAAATATGGAACAGCATGATTGGTTCAATTCGTCATAGAAAAAGGGGCCCGAGTTGTTCAGGCAGATTCATTCTTACGGTCCGGCGACTCTATCGGGTCGCGTTATACTGCAACTGCGCCGGGGTGAGCTGAAAACCGATGAGCAGCTCGAACGAGGCGCGGGTGACGGCTGCCTTGATCGCCGGATCAGCCAGCGGATCGAGCGCCGCATCGGGGTCTCCGGGCTTGCGTTTGCGGGTCAGGCGCTCAACCACGTCCTCCGGCAACCGCGCAGCAGAGGCGTCAACATAGGAGCCCGCCTTGCCAGAAGCGGTTGCCCGATAGGCACCGTCGGCAAATTGCACCGTCACATTGCTGATCCGCTTCGCCACCACGGCGGTGCCGCCCTGGATCACGGTCGAAAAATAGGGGATTGTTACGGTGCGGGCACCGCTCGGACGAGTCCGCGAAGCATAGACGTCGAACGTCGCTTCGGTATAGATCCGGGCGCCTTCGCTGTTGCAAGTCGAGCGGACGTTGGTGATGTTCGCCACCACGTCGATGGCGCTGGCATCGGTGCTGTTTGCCGGATTGAAAATAGTGATGTCACCGGTATGGTTCGGCACCGCAACCGCGGGACAACCCGAGCGGGTGACGGAAACGCCTACGCCTGAACTGACATCAAGCGCGCCTTTTTGTGCACATCCGGTAACGGCGAGAACCGTGACCCCTGCCAAAAACATTTTTTTCAACCGGCCATTCGCCATCATTTTCAATCCTTGTCTTTGATCACGGACAACACACATAGGCTCCATGCGCACCGATAAAAATTTCGCAACCCTTATCTGGGCCTTTAATGCGGTGCAACCGTCCATAAGATGAACAGACAGGCTTTTCGTCAGCGCAGTTATTCCCTAAGGTGTTGAACATGATTCATTCAGATAAGCAGAAACGGCAGATAGACTTGCTTGTGGCCACGCCTCGCGGCTTTTGTGCGGGCGTCGACAGAGCGATAAAAATCGTCGAGCTGGCGATAAAAAAATACGGCGCGCCGGTCTATGTCCGGCACGAAATCGTGCATAACCGCTATGTCGTCGATGAATTGAAGAAACTGGGCGCAATATTCGTCGAAGAGCTGGACGAGGTGCCCGATGGCGTCCCCGTGGTATTTTCCGCGCACGGCGTTCCCAAGGCGGTACCCCATAAAGCCGAAGAACGCGGCCTGGAATATCTCGATGCCACCTGCCCGCTGGTTTCCAAAGTGCACCGGCAGGCCGAACGGCAAACCGAAGCGGGCCGGCATATCATTTTCGTTGGCCATGCCAATCACCCCGAGGTCATCGGCACCTTCGGCCAGGTCGAAGACGGACAGATGACGCTGGTTGAAACGCTCGCTGATGTACACGCGCTGCAACCCGAGGATCCCGAGGCGCTGGCCTTTCTGACCCAGACGACCCTGTCGGTCGATGACACACGTGCCATTGTCGATGCACTGCAGGCCCGCTTTCCCAATATTGTCGGGCCCAAAGGCGAAGATATTTGCTACGCCACCTCCAACCGTCAGGACGCGGTGAAAAAAATCGCCGTAACCTGCCAACTTGTGCTGGTCATCGGCGCACCCAACAGTTCCAACAGCCTGCGCCTTGTGGAGGTCGCCGAACGCAGCGGTGCTGCTGCCAAATTGATCCAGCGGGCCGATGAAATCGACTTTGCCTGGTTCGACGGCGTCAGCAAAGTAGGACTGACCGCCGGCGCCTCGGCACCGGAGATACTGGTTCGCGAAGTCGTCACTCGGCTCGAGGAACATTTTGAAATTCGGACAGAAAAGGTCAAGACCGCAGAAGAGAATATGGTCTTCAAATTACCGCGTGGTCTCGAAGCGGCCTGATGGCGGTCTACACGAAGGTTAGCGCAGAGGAAATCGGCCAGTTCCTCTGCCGTTTTGATGTCGGTACGCTCGTCTCCGCCAAAGGCATTGCCGAGGGCGTTGAGAATAGCAATTATTTGCTGGAAACCACGCAGGGCAAATATATTCTGACTCTGTATGAAAAGCGGGTCGACCCCGCAGATCTTCCGTTTTTTATCGCTTTGCTCGATCATCTGGCGGAGCACGGCTGCCTTGTGCCACCGATGATTGCCGACCGCGACGGGGAAAAGATCCAGCAATTGTGCGGGCGCAGCGCCTGCCTGATCGTCTTTCTACCCGGCGTGTCGGTAAGCCATCCGACTGAAGCCCAGGCGCGATCTACGGGTCAGGCATTGGGCGACATGCATCGCGCACTGGCGGACTTTGAGCAGGAACGGCGCAATATTCTGGATCATGATGGCTGGCGAGCATTGGCCGAACAATGCGGCCCGGCGCAGCTCGATAATATAGCGCCCGGCCTGGCAACAGCGATCGCGCAGGAACTCGACCATCTGGATGCACATTGGCCGCACGGGCTGCCGCGATCGGCCATTCACGCCGACCTGTTTCCCGACAATGTACTGATGCTCGGTGATCAGGTTACCGGCCTGATCGACTTTTATTTTTCCTGCACCGACATCCGCGCCTATGATCTGGCGGTGACCCATGCGGCCTGGTGCTTTTCCGAAGACGGCACGGATTTTCGCGGACCGGTATCGAAAGCGCTGATCAGCGGCTATCATTCCGCCTTCACCCTCAGCGAAGCCGAGCGCCAGGCGCTCCCCCTGCTGGCCCGCGGCGCGGCGCTCCGTTTTCTGCTCACCCGGGCCTATGACTGGATCAATACGCCTGCCGGCGCGCTGGTGACCCGCAAGGACCCACAGGCCTTTCTCCATCGGCTGCAATATTATCAGGCCCACCCGGAAATTTTCACACCATGACCGAAACGAAAACCGTAGAAATCGCCACCGATGGTGCCTGCAAGGGCAATCCCGGGCCTGGCGGCTGGGGCGCCTTGATCCGTCATGGCAGCACCGAGAAAGAGATTTCCGGAGGCGAGCCTAATACGACCAACAACCGGATGGAGTTGCGCGCGGCAATCGAGGCGCTGAACGCACTCAAGCGTCCCTGCAAGGTGAAGTTGTCGATCGACAGCAAATATGTGAAAGACGGGATTACCCAATGGATTTTTGGCTGGCAGAAGAACGGCTGGCGCACTGCGGCCAGAAAGCCGGTCAAAAATGCCGATCTCTGGCAGGACCTGCTAAAGGCGGTCGAGCCGCATCAGATCGAATGGCTTTGGGTCAAGGGTCATGATGGCGATGCTGACAATGAACGGGCAGACCAGTTGGCCAGCGACGCCGCGCTCGAAGCCGCTCGCAACCATTACTAGGACCCGCTCCTAACTATTGTCTATAATCTCGGCATCGGGACCATATTCCAGGATCGAATTGATCGCATTCTTGGCACTGGCTTTGCTGGTATAGCCCTCGGTCCAGAAAATCACTTCGCCGTTATATTGGAAGCGAACCCGAAATTCGCTCTTCTTGTCTTTCCAAATCTCAAATGTATGCGCCATGGCTATGCTCTCCTTCTGCTCGCGGAGAAGAAACGATAGGCCAGTCAGCGGTACGCGCAACCATCCAGTTGTAAAATGATGTGGCCTAGGAAAAGCGCGAGGCCGCGTAGAGGCTAGCATCGACCGTATGCAAACTTGAATCCGGCGGCTGGCCAAGCAGAAGGGATCGCGCCAATTTCGCGGCAGCCGGGGCGGTCTGAATGCCGAAACCGCCCTGCCCCGCGAACCAGAAAAAATCATCGGTCGCAGAATCGAACCCGATCACCGGGAGCCGGTCCGGCGCAAAGCTGCGCAACCCGGCCCATTTTCGGGCAACCCGCTTGACCGCCACATCCATCACTTTTTCAAACCGGTCGATGGCAATCGCCACGCTCAATTCGTCCGGAGCGACATCCCCGGCTTCGGTCGGAATTTCATCATGTGGGCTAAGCCAGTAGCTGCCCCCCGCTTCCGGCTTGAAATAGAAGCTGCCGTCCAGACCGACAACCAGCGGCATATTCCGGGTCGAAGGCGGATCGGTTTCGATCTGCACCATATTGCGGATCAACGGCTGGATGCCGATCGGTTGGGCGCCGGCCAATCCGGCGATGCCATCGGCCCATGCGCCGGCCGCGTTAACCAGAACCGTTGCACGATAGGTCTCATCTCTTGCGTTCAACGCCCAGCCACCGTTCTGCCGCCCGATCTGGCTGACCGGTGCCCGGCAGACCAGATCCACCGCATGGCGCTTGGCGTCTCTCAAATAGGCAGCATGCAGTGCCGCGACATCGATATCACGGCAGTTGGGTTCATATATCGCGTGGGTCCAGTCCGGCTTCAGATCGGGAACAAGGGAAGCCGCTTGCGCCCAGGTCCAGCGCTCCATGGCGAGACCATTATCGGCAAAATCCGTCAAAAACTGCTCCACCAGATTTTCCTGATCGTCGCGGGCTATATTGACCGCACCGCGCCGGCGCAGGAAACTGGACTCCGAAAATTCCGGCGGCGGATTTTCCAGAAAAGCCCGGGAAGCGGATGTCAGTGGCTGGACCAGCGGACCGCCGTAGCTTTCTGTCCAGAAAGCAGCGGAGCGCCCGGTGGAATGATAGCCCGGATGCTCCTCGGCTTCGAGCAGCAGCACCGACCGATCCGCGCCAATTTCAGAGGCGATACTGGCTCCGGCGATACCGGCACCGATTATGGCAACATCATAATGCTTCATGTTTTGGGTGCCACCCGGTCAAGAAAGGCGAAGCATGCATCAAGCGCGGCACGCCTCACATCATCGACCTCGCGAAATATTTCATGGGCGGATTCCGGACCGAACAGTTTCATTTCGGCGTCTGGCATCAGATGCACCGCACGCTCGATGGTCGGGTTATCGACCAGTTCGTCGGTCGATGTCGCCAATACAAGGATAGGTATGTCCATCTTCATCAGCCTTTGCCGGTTGCGCAACAATCGGGTCGAGGCGTAGGCGCGTTCGACCCAGCGCCAGCTGGCTGGCCCCAGTCGAACGAAAGGCCGTTTGCGGAACCAGAAAAACTCGTCCGAATAGCGGGCAGCATCATGGGTCAGCAAGGCTTGCCTCGGCACATCAGGCTCCAGCGGATTTTCGTTCGGCTTCCAGGCCCGCCGGTCGGCACGACCGATCGCGCACATCAGCTTGGCGACTCCCTGCGCTATCCATTCCGGCATACTGCCGCCAGCAGGGGCGAGCATTGGAGCACTCAATATGGCCGCATCGGGATGAATGCGTTGCTCGGTCAGCGCGCGCAGCACCAGATGCCCTCCCATACTGTGACCGAGCACCACATGCGGCCCAGGGTGGCTGGTCTGCCATTGATCGTACAAAGCCACCAGATCCCGCACCCAGGTGGCGAAATCATCAATATGCCCGACATGCGGGTGAGGCCCGCAACGACCCGATCCGCCCTGTCCGCGCCAGTCGACAGAGGTAACATTCCATCCCCGCGCGTGGAAATCATGAAATGTTTCCAGATATTTTTCGTAGAAATCCGCTCGCCCGGTCATGAACAGGATAGAGCCTCGCGGTCCGTCCTGCTGATCCTCGCACCGCCAGTCCAGTTTCCGGAACTCCCAACCATCGGGCCCAATCCACGGCTCTTCTATCACATCCGACGGGACGGACCGGCGATCGAAGCGCTCATCGTTCAAGTCTGTCATATCACGCTTTATCATGGTCGCAGTGTCGGAAGACAAAAATCGCTCCGGGAATCGTGGTTACTATTTGGTAAGGCAAATTAACTAGACGGTCTGTCTATGGATAGCGAAACCTTCATCTACTTGCTCTGGGGCGGATTGGCAATTGCACTGATTGTTGCTGCGGTTACCGATCTCAAAAGTCGCCATATTTCAAACTGGCTCAACCTTGCCATTGCCCTGGGCGCGCCGGTCTTCTGGGTGATTAGCGGCATGGCGTTCTGGCCGGACATGGTCGGTCAAATCGCTTTGGCGGCGATCATCTTCACCATATTTGCCGGAATGTTTGCAATCGGCGCCATGGGTGGGGGCGACGTCAAACTGCTGAGCGCGCTGGCCCTGTGGATGCAATGGCTGACCTTTCTCGAGTTGCTGGTGATCATGTCAATCGCCGGCGGCCTGCTGACGCTGTTAATGATGATCAGCAAGCAAATCCGAAAGATCGAAGGCCCAATAAAGGTCCCTTATGGTGTCGCCATCGCTTTTTCCGGGCTTTGGATGATCTGGGGCATAGCGGGGCAAAGTTCACAAACGATATTTTAACCATTTTACTCGAAAGAGGCAGTGACCGCCAACGGAACCATTTGGGCGGGGGCATTCAGGAGGCGTGAGACGTCATGGACAAGAAGAAAATCATTTTGCTGATTGGTGCGCTGATCGTGGCCGCTGTCACGGCACTACTGGCAAAAAATATGTTTGATGGTGCCTCCGCGCCGCAAGTCGCAGCCAAAAAAGCCGAAGTGGTAGGCGGGGAAATTCTCGTTGCCACCCGCGCACTCCCCGTCGGCACGATTATCACACCCGACAGTTTCCGCTTCCAGCCATGGCCGAAAGACCTGATCGAGGACGCCTATTTCAAGAAAGAAGACACCGACGTCGGATTGCTTGCTGGCACCGTCGTTCGCAGCCCAGTCACTGCCGGCCAACCGGTTACCAAAGGCTCGCTCGTTGCGCCGGGCGATCGCGGCTTTCTGGCCGCAGCACTCGGCCCCGGCATGCGCGCCGTCACGATTCCCGTCTCCGGCCTGACCGGCGTCGCTGGTTTCGTATTCCCGGGCGACCGCGTCGATCTGATGTTGACCCAGTCTGTCCAGGGCGAAGGTCCCGAACTCAAAGTTTCCGAAACCGTCATCCGTAATCTGCGCGTGCTCGCCACCGACAACCGGGTTGTCGCATCAAAGAATGAAGAGGGCCAGCAATACGCCCAGAAGGCCAAGCTGGTTACGCTTGAAGCCACGCCCAAAATCGCCGAGCAGATCTCCGTCGCCCAGACTCTGGGTACTTTGAGCCTGTCGCTGCGGTCATTGGCCGACAGCGCTGCGGAGCTGGAAGAAGCGATTGCTTCCGGCGCAATCAAGCTGCCAAAAACCGATGATCCGGTTGTGGAAGCGGACATGATCCGTTCGCTGGCGGCGCGACCAACCAGCACAAAATCAACCTTCTCGACCGGAGGCGACGTGTCGCGCTTTGAAACGCGCTCACCGCCGCCACTGGCCGAAAAAGAGAAACCCAAAGGTCCGGTCGTCCGCGTCGCACGTGGCAACGCGGTCAATGAAATCGAGTTTGGAGACAAGTAATGGCCGTAGAATATGCACAGCATAGCCGTTCGGCGAAAAAGGCACTCGGCGTTGCCGTCGTTGCCGCCCTCGCCCTGGCTTTGGCTGCCAACAACGCGACAGCGCTGAATGCCCAGTCGGTAAACATCTCACAGCCCGATTCCCGCATTTCCGTTGCGGTTGGCCGGGGCAAGCTGATCACTCTGCCTTCCCCGATTGAAGATATCTTCATTGCCGAAAACAACATTGCCGATGTCCAGGTCCGGTCCCCGCGCCAAATTTATATCTTCGGCAAAAAGGGTGGCCAGACCAGCTTTTATGCAACCAGTGCCTCCGGCAAGGTTATCTACTCGGCTGAAGTCTCGGTCGGTGCAGAAATTTCTTCGATTGATCAGATGCTCAGCCTGGCGATGCCGGATGCGAGTATCGCGGTCAGCACGACGAATAATTTCGTCCTGTTGACGGGTACGATCGCCAACCCGGATGATGCCGAGGAAGCGGAAAACCTCGTGCAGGCTTTTGTCGGTGGTGAAACTCGCGTTGTCAGCCGCTTGAAAACGGCGACGCCGATGCAGGTCAACCTGAAGGTCCGCTTCGCCGAAGTCAGCCGTTCGCTCGCCAAAGAGATCAACGGCAATATTTTGACCCGGGATACCACCGGCGGCTTCCAATTTGGTGTGTCTCGTGGTCGCAACTTTGGTTCGATCACAGCTGCCACAGCCAATCTTCCCCAGCTTGACGCATCGCAACTATTCGGTTTGCCGGCAGGATCGGTCTCCCTTCCGTTCGACCCGGTAAGCGGGCAGTTCGTGACTGCGAGTGGCACCGCATTCAACTATGCCGGCGCTTCTGGTCTGAACACCATCCAGGCAGCAGGCCGTCTGTTTGGTCTTGATATCGCCACAGCATTAGACGTCTCCGAACGCGTTGGTTTGGTCAGTACTTTGGCATCGCCGAACCTGACCACCATCTCGGGAGAAACAGCAACCTTTCTGGCGGGCGGCGAATTTCCCATTCCGGTTTCGACCGGACTGGGCGAAGTAACCGTGCAGTACAAGAATTTCGGTGTCAGCCTGTCTTACACGCCGACCGTGCTCTCGAACGGGCGGATTTCCATCCGCGTTGCTCCAGAAGTTTCGGAAATCACCTCAAACGGCGCTGTTGTTCTTAATGGTTTCAGCATTCCGGCCGTGTCAACTCGCAGAGCGGAAACTACGGTTGAACTGGGGTCGGGCGAAAGCTTCATGATCGCTGGCCTGATGCAGAATAGCTATAACTCGGCAATCGACAAGACCCCTGGTCTGGCCGATGTTCCGATCCTCGGTACGCTATTCAAGTCCGATGGCTACCGTCGCAATGAAACCGAGCTGATGATCGTGGTCACACCTTATCTGGTGAAACCGGTCAGCGACAGCGAGATCGTCTTGCCTACCGACGGCTTCAAGGCAGCCAACGATGCGGAACGGTTCCTGTTGAACCGCAACCACTCCGGATCCGGCGGCGACAGACCCAAGCCGAGCGTGGCTCCGACACCACCGGCGACCCAGAGCTTTGGCAGCCTGGAGACTCAGGCCCCCGCCAAATCGGTGAAAAAATCCAACAAACCTGGCGGCACCGCTCCCGGTTTCAGTTTCGACAAATAAGCTCGGTCAGGAGAACAGATCATGCGCATCGTATCAATGGCACTTATCACCGCCCTCGGGCTCTCGGTTACGGCATGCGGCAGCACCACCGCGAACCGCAGCGTTTATAGCGAGCGCCAACCGGTTGTATCCAAAGCGAATTTCGTACTGGATCTGAACACCGGTGCTGGCGGACTGTCGACGGCCGAACAAAATCGGCTGTCCGGCTGGTTCGATGCGCTCGATCTGGGTTATGGCGACCGCATTTCGATCGATGATCCAAGCTATGCTGCGAGCCCCGTCGCCAAAGCGGCAGTCGAAAATATTGTCGCCAGCTACGGTCTGCTGGTCAGCGACAAGGCGCCGGTAACCGAAGGCTATGTTCCCGCTGGTCGTATGCGGGTGGTCGTAACGCGCAAGTCAGCGTCCGTCCCGGGTTGCCCCGATTTCAGCCATCGCAGCCACACCGATTTTCAGGCACGGACCAGTGCCAACTATGGCTGCGGTACGAATAGCACGCTGTCGGCCATGATCGCCAATCCGGAAGATCTTGTCCGCGGCGAAAATGCCGATGGTGAAGATCAGGCGCAGGCATCCAAGGCTATTCGGGCTTATCGTGACAAGAAAGTTGGAGGACAATAATGAACGCTCCCTGGAAACCTGGTTCAGCCGGTGGACGTGAACCGTTTGCGGCATTTGTCTGTGACGACGACACGCTAGAGATACTCCGTCCGGTCGCCGAAGAAATGGGCTGGTCGGTCGACAAATGTAACAAGGGCGGACTGCGCAATGCTGTTCAGACCCTTTCCGTATCCGCCAGTCCCAATATCCTGCTGGTAGACCTGTCGGAATCGGGTGACCCGTTGAACGACATCAACTCGCTGGCCGAAGTCTGCGAACCGGGCACTGTTGTGGTCGCCATGGGACAGGTCAATGACGTCCGACTGTATCGCGATTTGATCGTTAGCGGCTTGCAGGATTATCTGCTGAAGCCGTTTAGCCCGGAACAGTTGCGCGACGTATTGGCTCAGGCGCAAGCAGTGCTCAACGCGCCGAAAAACGAAGATCCGCAAGCCGAAAAACCGCATATTTCAACCGCGGTAATCGGCACACGTGGCGGCGTCGGAGCCTCGACCATTGCGACCTCGGTGGCGTGGCTGCTCAGCAATGACAAGGAACGTCTCACCGCGTTGCTTGATCTGGATGTCCATTTCGGCACCGGCGCGCTCTCTCTGGATCTGGAGCCCGGTCGCGGTCTTATCGACGCAATCGATAACCCCAGCCGTATCGATGGCCTTTTCATCGAACGCGCCATGATCAAGGCCAACGAAAAGCTGTCTTTGCTTTCGGCCGAAGCGCCGATCCATTCGCCGATCATGACCGACGGCACCGCGTTCTTCCAGTTGCAGGAAGAGTTTCGCGCTGCGTTCGACTGTACGGTGATCGACTTGCCGCGCGATATGCTGATCAACTATCCGCATCTGCTCGGCGACGTGAATGCCACCATCATCGTAACGGAACTGACACTGGCTTCGGCGCGGGACTGCATTCGCCTGCTCTCCTGGCTGAAATCGCACGCTGCGCAGAGCAAAGTCTATGTCGTCGCCAATAAGGTGCAAACCTCCAACTTGGAAATCAGCCGTCAGGATTTCGAAGGCTCGATTGAGCGCAAAATCGACGTCCTGGTTCCCTATGACCCCAGAACTGCCGCCCAATCTGCAAAATTGGGTCAGGCGCTGGTGGAGGCTGGCAAGTCAAGCAAAGCCTCGGCGAAAATCATCGAGCTGACCAACCTGGTTCTCGGATCCGCTGGTGTCGGTGACGACGCGGATGCCATGGGCGACAAGAAATCTTTGCTCGAAAAATTTGGTGATCTGAAGTCACTTCTGCCGTCGAAAAAAATAAAAGAGGATGCTCCTAAAGTCTGAAGCGGGCGCAGATACTCTTCAGCTTTAAAGGAATTATAATATGGGTATGATGCAAATGGCGATATTGGCTGCTGGCGTTCTGGCGGTGCTGTTCCTGCTCATCTTTGCATTTGCCGGCCCATCTGCGTCCAGAGCCGGCGCAAAACGGCTGGACAAGCTGAAATATCGCCATTCTGACAATGCCGACGTGCGTGTGGAAGCGCAGATGAAAAAGGCATTGTCGGCACGACGCAAGACCACGCGCCCCAAGGGCGAGAATATGACCAAGCTGGAAATTCTTGCGATCCGCATGGAGAAAACCGGCAAAAACTGGCCGCTTTCCTATTTTTTCTACGCGGCAGGCGGATTGTTTCTGCTCGCCTCCGGGCTGCTGCTGCTCAAAGGCGCGCCAATTCTGCTGTGTCTGTTTGTCGGGCTTCTGCTCGGTGCCGGGCTGCCGCACTTCATTGTCGGATTTCTGATCAACCGGCGGGTTGGCAAGTTTACCGCCTCCTTTCCCGATGCCATTGAGCTGCTCGTCCGCGGCCTGCGGTCCGGCCTGCCCGTCACAGAAACAATCGGTGTCGTTGCAAAAGAAGTTGGCGGGCCTGTGGGCGAGGAATTTCGGAAGGTGGTCGATCGGATCAAGATTGGCCAAACGATGGAGGATGCACTGCAGGAAAGCGCGAAGCGGATGGACACGCCCGAATTCCAGTTTTTCTGTATCACTTTGGCGATCCAGCGGGAAACCGGCGGTAATCTCGCAGAAACGCTGTCCAATCTCGCCGATGTGCTGCGCAAGCGTGGCCAGATGAAACTCAAGATCAAGGCGATGTCCTCGGAATCGAAGGCGTCAGCCTATATCGTCGGTTCGCTGCCGTTCATTGTTTTCGCACTGGTCTATTCGGTAAACCCGACCTATCTGGCCGGATTTTTCTACGAAGAACGTCTTATCGTCGCCGGCATGGGCGGCCTGTGCTGGATGGGTATTGGCGTCTTCATCATGGCCAAAATGGTCAGCTTTGAGATTTAAAATGAAGGTGCAAGGCAAATGACAGTTAGCGGCGGACCAACATTATTCGGCATCGACGTGCTCTGGGTAGCGACAATATTTGCGGCCGTTGCGGCTACGGCGGTATTTTTCGCCATCTATGCGGCCGTCACCGTGCGCGACCCTATGGCAAAACGGGTGCAGGCCCTGAACAAGCGGCGGGAGCAGTTGAAGGCTGGCATCATGGCCTCAACGACCAAGAAGCGGGCGAAGCTGGTACAGCAGAATGATACCACCGACCGTATGCGCAACATATTGTCGTCCCTGCAAGTGCTGCAGGAGGCGCAGGTCAAGGAAGCGCAACAGAAGCTGGCACAGGCAGGCATCCGGTCGAAGGATTTGGCGTTTCTTATCATCTTCAGTCGGCTGGTTTTGCCGATCGTGCTCGGCGGCGGTGCCGCGCTGGCAATATATGGCTTCAATTATCTGGCCGACTGGTCGGACATCAAGCGTTTTGCCGTCTTCGCCGGTGCTGCCATTCTGGGCTATAAAGGGGCGGATATTTACGTCAACAACCTGATCGCCAAACGGACCAACTTGATCCGCAAGGGCTTGCCCGATGCGATCGATCTTCTCGTCATTTGTGCGGAAGCCGGACTGACGGTGGACACAGCCTTTGGTCGCGTTTCAAAGGAACTCGGCACCGCCTACCCGGAACTGGCGGACGAATTTTCGCTCACATCAATCGAGCTCGGTTTTCTGACCGAGCGGCGGCAGGCCTTTGAAAATCTTGCCTATCGAGTGGCGCTGGACCATGTCAAAGGCGTCGTCACCACGATGATCCAGACCGAAAAATATGGTACGCCGCTGGCGTCTTCGCTCCGCGTTCTGTCTGCAGAATTCCGTAACGACCGGATGATGCGGGCTGAGGAAAAAGCCGCGCGTCTGCCAGCGATTATGACCATCCCGCTGATCCTGTTCATTCTGCCAACCCTGTTCATCGTGATCCTCGGCCCTGCGGCCTGCTCGATCTCCGATGCGATGATGTAGCGGGAAGCAAATCTGAAAAATCAGGAGAGCGGCAGGCGACTGCCGCTCTTTTTTCATGCTTTTGCGATAGCGTCTGCGGATTCTTTTATCTTTGCCAGCATCACCGACAGATCAGCTTTCTCTTCCGCGCTCAGCACCGCCATGATCTTCTTGTCCATGGCCTGGGCAGCGGGCAGGATCTGGCCATAAAGATCGCGGCCCGTGCTGCTCAGCAACAGATGGTGGGACCGACCATCGGCGCTATTGGGACTGCGATCAAGCAAGGCCCGGTCAACCAGATTTTTCACCGCTCGATTGACGGTTACCTTGTCCATCAACGTCGCCTCCACCAACTGCCGCTGGGTCGATGCTCCACGGGTTCCCAGCACAGCCATGACGCGCCATTCCGGTATTTTGAGGCCAAAGCGGCTTTTATACTCGCTCGCGATCAGGTCGCTGGCGGCGTTTGAAGCCGTCGACAGCTGGTAGGGGAGAAAATCATCAAGGTTAAATGTCATAAGTAATATTTATTCAATTTTAGCACGAAGTCCAATCCAAAATGTCCGTGGGAAGGCACGTTCTATTATTCCATTGCTACTGACTGCGGCCTCTACCCGCGCATCAAGAAGATTTTCAACCCGCGTTTCGACCAGCAGCCGATCGTTGACGGCCAGCGCCATCCGGCCGTCGATGGTGAACGCGTCGGCCAGGCTGAGAATATTGACGTCATCCTCGAACTGCTGACCGATATAGCGCGCTGACAGGCTTGCTCCCGTACCATCTTCGGTTTCCCATCGGATGGTTCCCGATGCATTGTGCCGGGGCACCTGAGCCGGACGCAAACCGTCAATCGGCGCGGCATCGCCGCTCCCGTCAACCTTGGCATCAACAAAGGAATAGCCGGCGCGGAAGGTCAGGCCCTCGGCCAGTTCTGCCAGATCGAACAGCGCATCAATTTCGATGCCCTTGGACTGAATCGCCTCCAGATTCTGGCGCTGGCTGTAACTGGCACCAGCCGCGACAAAGCCGACCCCCGGGAAGACGCCGGGACCATTGGCCAATGTCACGTTGGCAATGGCATTATCGAGTTGGTTGTAGAACGCCGTAACGCCAAGGGTTACGCTGCCACTGCTCCAATCGAGTCCGAGCTCGGCGCCTTTGACCCGCTCCGGTTCCAGCAACTCATTGGCGGCGGTTGCATCGTCGCCGACGCGGAATGGCCGGAACAGTTCGTTGAGCGTCGGCAAGCGCCAGCCAAGATAGGCGGCGCCGCGAAAGGTTAGGGCATCGGTCGCGTCGTAAGCAAAACCCCCGCGTCCGGTAAATTCACTGCCGCTGCGATTGGTGAATTTTTCGTCCGTCCTGACCGAACCGGGGAAGGGATTGATCAGCTCGATCTCCTTGCGAAAACCGCTATCGATCGACCAGAAGTCAATGCGTCCGCCGCCGGTCAGAACGAGCGCATCGCTAGCCTGCATACTGGCCTCAACAAAGCCGCCATAGGTCGCGGTGCTGCCACCTGCCCTGCGGCTGCGGCGCGGAGTATCATTGTCGGCAAAGAAGAAATTCTCTTTGGTTTCCCCCTCGGTCCGGCGCCAGTCGCCCCCAAGGCGCAGTTCGATATCGTCGCCAACCGGAGGCCGCACCTCAAAGCGCGCACCGAGACCGGTAGAGGGCACATTATATTGCTCGAACACGCGGCTGACCGCATTGCGATCATCCGCGACGCCGCCAAAGCTGACATCGAAATTGCGGATCTGGACATAGGTAAGCGCGGACCATTGCCAGTCCGAGGCGCGGTTGACCAGCCGGATGCTGGCATCGGCGCCGTCATTATGATTTTCGCTGAACGCAAAGCCGCGCTCGCGGTCATCGATGAAGGCACGGACATTGGCCTGCAATTCGGTGCTGTCAGTCAGCGGCGCGACAAAACGCACGGCTAGCCCGGCCTGTTCATATTCTGCCGGACGATCGACCGAGCCGCGCTGGCCTTCGATGATCGGAATGAAGCCGTCGCCGCGCGCATAATTGGCCGAAATGGTCAGCTGCCCCTGCCCAAGTTCGCGGCCGAACAGCAGATCGGCATCCACGCTGTTGCGGCTGCCATAAGCGGCGCCAAGTTCGATTCTGTCGCCGACATTGTCGCTGAACAATTCGATGGTGTCTAAAATCGCGCCCTGGCCTTCTGCGCCGCTGCCGCCGCCGCGGGTTATCCTGGCACTTTTCAAGGCAAGCGCATCATAGCCTGGCCAGGCCACCCAGCCGCCAAACGGATCGGCTTGCGGTACGCCGTCCAGGATCAACAAAGCGCGCGAAGAGGCATTTCCGCCCAGTCCGCGCAGCGTAACGCCCTGGCTGGTCGGGTTGGCAGACCGGGCGTCCGATCGACGGAATTGCTGCAGACCGGGCACGTTCCGTAATATATTCTCGACCGGTTGCGGAGAATCGATCGATATGTCGGTTGCGCTATAGGCCTTGTCACCCAGCGAAACCGGCAGTCCGGTGACGATGATCTGTGCTGACTGATCGTTGTCGTCATTGCCGGTTTGCTCCTGCGCCCAGGCAGGAACATTCATCGCCAGCAAGGGCAGCGCACAAATATATTTTCTCACGCTGGCTTCACGGCTTCCGGAGCCGCCTTCCGAAAGGCCTCCTGTTCGTTGCACGCCGCATCAATCCGCACGAGTTTGGGAAACGCGCTCAAATTCGTTTCGAACCGCCGGGCATTGGCCATTTGCGGGACGAGACACACATCGGCAAGATTGGGCTGATCGCCGCCGAACAGACCGGTTGCGGGAGCCATGGCTTCCAGCGCTGCGAAGCCTTCCGTGATCCAGTGGCGATACCAGATATCGACCGACTCAGGCGATTGCCCCAGTTCATCCTTGAGATATTTCAAGATCCGCAGATTGTTCACCGGATGGATATCGGCAGCGATGATCATCGCCTGGGCGAGCGTGGTCGCTCGCTCGAATGGATCGCGGGACACCATCGGCGGGTCGGCATATTGGGCGTCGAGATAATCGATAATCGCCAGCGACTGGGTCAGATCATGCCCGTCGATACAAAGCATCGGCACAAAACCCTGCGGATTGCGCGCGACATAGGCCGGATCCTTCTGGTCGCCATCGAGCAGACTGGTGTTGACGGACGTATAAGCGACGCCCTTGAGGTTCAGCGCGATGCGCACCCGGTAGCTCGCCGAGCTGCGCCAATAGTCATAGAGGATGATATCTGTCATGCGCTGGCTTTGACGATTGGACAGCGGAAATGCAAGCCTTGCTGTTCACTCGCCAGCCGCGAGAATTACCCTATCGAACCGCCATCGATTGCAGTCACGCCCTGTGGTTCAACCGATACGGTCCGCCCGGTCCGCTTTGCCAGTTGTTCCAACAGAGATGGTTTCAACTTGTTCGCTACCGCCGGATGCGCGGCGAGCCGCAGCGCACCGGTCCCACGATCCCGCTCTGCCTGACGCAGCAGTTTCAGCGCAGCATTGGTCGCGCGATTAGTCTGCATGATTTCCAGCACCGATGGCCGAAGCTTGCGGCTGACAATCTGCATGAAACCGAAGCCGTTGATCGCCGTGCGCTCGCAGTTGGCCATCATATGCTCATCAAAAATTGTGGTAACGGCCGCGCGTTCTGTCTTGGCTTGCAGCGTCGGGAAATCGACCCCGATATTGCCACCAATATCGTGCCGAACCAAAGCCTTAGCCATCTCTCTCGCCGCTCGCTTGGCCAGTTCGAACGGTGCCAGCGGCCCGTCGACATCAATGACGGTCATTGCCGGGGTCAGAGCGATCAACAGGCTGCCGCCTTCAAAATCGATCCGTCCGGTTTCCGCCTGTTCGATGGCTTCGTGCCAGCCATGCTGGGCAAAGAGATCCGATTCATGGGCATGGACCTGTTTGACGGGAAATCCGGTTGCGGTGAGTTCTGCCAGCAGGTCAGGGCCGTCGCCCAAGCGGCTATCCAGATCGGCTGGCCGTGCCTTGGCGCGTTTGGCCTGTCCACCGCGCTCGGTCATCGCTGCCCGGACAATCTCCACGCGGACCGATGAGCCTTCGGTCAGTCCTTTGGGGAGCGGCTGCAGCAGCGCCTCTTGCCCGTCCGGCAGAGTCACAATGCCGGATTTTCCGGCAACCCATTGCCGGGTAAATTTCGCTTCGACCACCGCTCCGGCCCTGGCGCGTCCATCGACGCGCTCGACCCGTATCTGCGTCAGTATGTCATCGTGGAGCCGCAACGCCCGGTTCTCACCGATCCCGGCTTCATAAAGCCAGCCATTGGCAAAATCAGCCAAGAGGATAGCCAGCGCTGATCAGCAGGTTGCGGGTTTCATAGAGTGGAAGCCCCATAATGCCGCTGTAACTGCCCGACATCCACGTCACAAAGGCTTCCGCCGTGCCCTGGATCGCATAGCCGCCGGCTTTGCCCTGGCCTTCGCCGGTAGCAATATAGGCTTCGATCTCGCGCGGCTCGAAGCGCTTGAATTTCACAATGCTGTCCGACAATTTTGTGCGCGCCGTACCGTCGGCTGCGATCACGCAGACAGCGGACATCACATGGTGGCGCCTGCCGCTGACCAGCTCCAGAAATTTGCGCTGCTCTGCTGCATCGCCGGCCTGCCCCAATATCCGGCGTCCAACCGCAACCGTGGTATCGCCCGCCAGCAGGATTTCCTGATCTTCGCGTTTTACCGCAGCGGCCTTTTCCTGCGCCATGCGCAAAACATAATCGCGCGGCAATTCGGCCTTGTACGGGGTTTCATCTATGTCGGGAGAGATGATTCGATCCGGCGTGACGCCAAGACGGCTAAGCAGTTCCAGTCGACGCGGGCTGGAGGAGGCAAGGACCAGTTTCATGTCAGCAAACATCCTCTAGACCGTTCGGGCTGAGCTTGTCGAAGCCATGGGCCGAAATGCGCCGCCTGCCGATCGCTGTCCTTCGACAGGCTCAGGACGAACGGCATACCATCATTTGAAGCGATAGGTGATGCGACCCTTGGTCAGATCATAAGGGGTGAGCTCGACGAGTACTTCATCGCCGACCAGCACGCGGATGCGGTTCTTGCGCATCTTGCCAGCGGTATGTCCCAAAATTTCGTGGCCGTTTTCCAGCTCGACCCGGAACATGGCGTTGGGGAGCAGTTCGCGAACCATCCCCTTCATTTCCAGTAATTCTTCTTTTGCCATATGGCGGTACATTTTCCCTATTATCGCGGCAATCCCGCGCGTTGCAGAGCGCCATAACGGCAAATGCGCAAAAAGGGAAGGATTAGCTGCATCTGCCAAAATGATAATGTCTATTGTTGGTGGTACAATTTCTCTGCGACAATTTAATACAAAGAAATTATACCATTAGCATGTGTTGCATGGCATTTCGGACATCTTCTCTCCCCCCTTTGTCGAGTTATGAACCGAGTTATGATTTCTTCCCCCAAATTGCTGAGCACTTGCTCTCCCTTCGCTCTGGCAGGCCTGTTGTTCGCCGCTCCGGCTGTCGCGCAAGTCACCGATGCCGACACGGATTATGCCGATGCCGAAATCGTCGTCACGGCGGAGCGTCCGCGCGGTGCCGTCGTCACCGAAATACCGCCGGTGATCGAACTGAGCGAGGCCGATATCGCCAGCTATGGCGCGTCCTCGGTCTCCGACCTGCTCGACGCGCTTTCTTCCCAGACCAGCTCGGGCCGGGGCCGGGGCAGCGGCCGACCGGTCGTGCTGATCAACGGTCAGCGCACCTCGGGATTCCGCGAAATCCGCGATCTCCCGCCCGAAGCGATCCGCACGGTGCAGGTGTTTCCGGAGGAGCTGGCGCTGCGGTACGGCTATCGGCCGGATCAGCGGGTGATCAATTTCATCCTCAAGGACAATTATACCGGGGTCAGTGCCTCGGCGGAATATGGCGTGCCCACGCAAGGTGGTCAGGGCCGGTCCGAGGTCGAAACCAATATCACCAAGATCGGCAAGACAAGCCGGGTCAATATCAATCTGGAATGGCAGAACAACACCGCTATCACCGAAAGCGAGAGGGACATTGTCCAGGATGCGGCGGGTGCTCTCGTCAATCTCGGCGAATTTCGCACTCTGGTTGCGCCATCGGATACTGTTGAACTCAATGCCAATTACAGCCGGACGTTCGACAATGGCATGGCACTGTCGCTGAACGGTGGGTATGTCTATGATAAATCCCGGGGTCTCCAGGGCCTGCCCAACGGCACACTGCAGGTCGCCGGCGATCCTTTGTTCCGCTATTTCACCGAATATGGTCCGCTCAACCGGATCCAGGAAACCAATACCGCGCAAGCAGGTCTGACCCTGAACGGCAATCTCAGCGAATGGCGCTGGTCGCTAACCAGCGATTACACCCGCGGGCAAGTCAATAGCGACACCGACCGCTCCGGCGATATCAGCGCGCTGCAGGCAGCCATAAATGCGGGCTCGGTCGATCCTCTCGCGACCGGCTTCGGTCCCTTGCTCGGCGAACCGACCACCGACAGCGCCCGCGTGGTCAATCAGACTTTCAACAACCTCGCCACCATCTCCGGCAGCCTCCTCAACCTGCCCTCCGGCACCGTCACCACCACCGTCCGCGCCGGCTATAACCGGCAACAGCTGGACAGCCGGGAAACCCGCGCCGCAGTCCTGACAACGACCGGGCTCAGCCGCGACGAACTGAGCACGGGCATCAATATCGATATCCCGCTGGCCGACGAGAATATCGACGTCGTCGAGGCGATTGGCAAATTGTCGATCAACGGCAATCTCGGCTATTCCGACCTGTCCGATTTTGGTGGTCTGGTGGAATTCGGCTTTGGCCTGAACTGGGAACCGTTTGACGGGCTGGTCTTCACCGCGTCCGCGATTGGCGAGGAAGCGGCGCCCGGCATCTCCCAGCTTGGCAATCCGATCATCATCACCCCGGATGTCACGACCTTCGACTTCGTCAATGGCCAAAGCGTGCTGGCGGCGATTACCACTGGCGGCAACCCGGCGCTGCTCGCGGAAAAGCGGCGGGATATCAAGCTGGCGGTCAATTACCGCCCCGAATGGCTCGACGGGTTCAGCTTCCTCGGCGAATATTTTCGCAACAACAGCACCAATGTCGCGTCGAGCTTCCCTCTGCTGACGCCCGAGATTGAGGCGGCATTTCCCGGTCGTGTGACTCGCGATCCAAGCGGCCAGTTGATTGCAATCGACCGCCGCCCGGTCAACTATGCCAATGTCAGCAGCGAACGGATTCGCTACGGCATCGATTTCTCCAAACGCTTTGGCGAGCGGCGCGGTGGCGGACCGGGAAGACCGGAGCGGGGAGTGCGATCATCGGATGCAGCAGCGCCCGACGGCGCGGCGCAGGGCGAAAAACCCGCAGACGGAGCGCCTCCGGAAGGGGGACAGAGTGCACGGCCCTCCGGCGCCCGCGGCGGTCCGCCGACGGGCGGCCGCCCGAGCGGCGGACGCTGGCAGCTCTCTGCTTTTCACACCATTCGCCTGCAGGACCGGATCCTGATCCGGCCCGGCGTCGATGAACTGGATCTGCTGGGCGGATCCGCCATCGGCTCTTCCGGTGGCAGCCCACGGCACGAGTTCGAGATCAACGGCGGCTGGTTCAACAACGGCATCGGTTTCCGCCTCGACGGCAAGCATCAGGTCGCGACCCGGGTCAACGGCGGGCTGACCGGCTCCGACCTGCGCTTTTCCGACCTGACCACGTTCAACCTGCGGCTGTTCGTCAATCTCGATGATCGCGGCAGCCTGACCGAGAAACTGCCGTTCCTGAAAGGCAGCCGCATTGCCTTCAAGGTCGACAATATCTTCAACGATATCCAGACCGTTCGCGACGGCACCGGCCTGGTGCCGCTCAGCTATCAACCCGGCTTTGTCGATCCGGTCGGCCGTTATGTCGAGATTGATTTCCGCAAGCAGTTCTAGGCAAAGAAATCCTCCCCGCTCGCGGGGAGGTGGCAGGCGCCGTAGCCTTGGCGAAGGCGGCTGACGGAGGGGACTCTGGCCGAGGCGCTGCGCTCAGACGCACGCCCCCTCCACCCCGCTGCGCGCGGTCCCCCTCCCCGTGCCGGGGAGGATTTTTGGGCAATCGCGATGGATGCCGCGAGCGGAATTAGAGGTTCCCGTTAGCCCTGAGCTTGTCGAAGGGCGCTTCTCATCCGAGAGGCGTGGTTCGACAAGCTCACCACTAACGGAACTTGCTTCACATCAATTACGCCGCCGAAACCGCTTCCGCCCGATAGATCCCGATCTTCGGCCGTTCCCCAACCAGCGCCGTCAACCGCTCCACAAAATCGCCCGATTCCGGAACCGCAAAATGCACTGCAACCGCAGCCTCATCCTGCCATTCCTCATAATAGAACAGCCGCGCCGGGTCTTCGCAATCCGCATGGATATGATGCAACACACAGCCAGGTTCGGCCCGCGACCGGACGCTATGCTCTATGCACAGCGCAATAATCTCTTCGCGATTGACCGGCGGAACCGTGAAGGATGCGGAAATGATGATCACAATTTCAGCGTCGCCCGGGTCGTGCTTTTCGACATGAAATAGGCCAGCACCGCCGCGATAATGGTGACCATTGCGGTAAAGACCAGCGGCACAAAACGCAGGTCCGGTGCAACCGCTTGCAGCACCATCCCGATGAGAACCGCCGGAATCAGGGTCAGCGCCAGATGCTTTAACGCCAGCAGATACGGCGCAAAGCCCACCCGCGTGTCAGCGGCGAGCCCCGGCGTGACCTTCCCCGATTTGCGCTGCGACACGGTGATCGGATAGACGATCAGCGTCAGCAAGATACTCATCAGCACGGCAATGCCGACCAGGGTCCCGCCCAGACTGGGATCAGTATCGCCCAGCGGCAGCGTCCCCGGCACAAAAGCCAGATCGCGGGTCAGCCAGTAATTGATCCCGCCCGCCAGCACGATATTGACCACCGCATCCCCCCGCGCCTGTTTCTCGATAAAGGCGTCCATGGTAATCGGTGCGGCGGTTACAACGGTGGCCATATTCTCTCTCCCTGTTTTTTGCTGGAGAGTGACGGTGGCGGGGGGAATGTCAAGCGGGATTGCTTTGGATTGATGGAGAAAGATGTGAGTCCGCTAAAATGTCGGTGGAATAGAGTTTGCCCCCTTTGGGATCGTTGCAACGGTCACGGCTATTTCTCGTGCAACCACAAAACACTGCTTGAGTCCGTTGGCAACATTCCGTCGCCCCAAGCGGGGAAACTATTACGCCATGCTGGACGTAACCTGTATCGCAGCGTAACTTCATCCAGATAGCGCCCGGCAATCCCGGGGCGCTTCAACGCGGAACCGGGTCAGGACCTGGCGAAGGGCACCGAGACGGAATTGGTTGCGCAACGGCGAGGGTAAAGCAGTGGCACGTAATTTCTGGAACAGCATTCACCTGCTTGAAGATCGGCTTGATCGCGAGCTGGAGAGAAACGGGAGCCCGTTGGCTCGTATAATAGGCCGGATCGCTCTTGTGATTTCCGGCGCTGTCTTGGCAATAGTCCTGGTCGTTGTGGGGGTCTCCCGGAGTGATCAAGCGACCACTGCTTTCGAAGCTGGGGCGGTTACCGCTGCAGGCTTCTCGCCGCCCGAAGAGAGCGAAATTCCAGAGGGACCGCTGGGCGATGCCATCATCCGTGGCAAAGCAATTTTCGACAATCCCGGCGTGAACGCGGCCGCCTATGTCGGAAACTCTATGGCATGTTCAAATTGCCATTTGGATTCCGGGCGGCGCGCCGGCAGTTCGCCGATGTGGGCAGCCTGGGGAAATTATCCGCAATACCGCAACAAAAACAAGTCGATCAACACGATGGAAGACCGGATCATGGGATGCTTCCGCTATTCGATGAACGCGCCCGCCAGTGCTTCCGGCGTCCCGCCGCCAGCCGGGTCCGATATTTACCGGGATCTGCAGACCTATTTCCACTGGCTCGCCACGGGCGCGCCTACCGGAAAGGACGTTGTCGGCTCCGGCTATCCTGCACTGGAAATGACATCCGCTGGCTACGATCCTCAGCGGGGTGCGCCATTATATGACCAATATTGCAGCGGATGCCACGGACCCGAGGGCCAGGGCGCAATCAAGCCCGACGGCACGGTTGTCTATCCGCCTTTGTGGGGAAAGGAGAGCTACAACTGGGGGGCAGGCATGGCCCGCGTCGACCTCGCTGCCCGATTCATCAAGGCAAACATGCCCTTCGACAACCCCGGAACCCTGACCAGTCAGGACGCGTGGGACATCGCGGCGTTTGTCGACAGTCAGGAGCGACCGCGGGATCCGCGACAGACCGGCAGTATCGAAGATAACGCCAAACGCAGCTTCGCCGGCCAGGAAACCTTCTACGGCAAGATTGTTGACGGTCATCAACTGGGCTCGGGCGGCAACGACGCGCGATAGGCAGCTCTCATGAATTACGGGATCACGGTGACATCACTTTGCCGCCATGAACCTTCGGCTAACTGATCAGGAAACGCGCTCACCTTCGGCTCGCGACCACATCAACCCCTCCTCCGAAGCAGAGGGGCTTCAATAGCCCATGCTCTCGCTAGCCTCCGAGCTTCCTGAGTACCCGCCAGGCAAATGCCTTCGCCCTGTTCCGCGCCGGAAAACGTCCCGGTGCCCTGGGGTTCAACCCCCGCTTGCGCAGCCAGCCGTTAAACGCCCGCGCGTCAGCCTCTTCAAAGCTCCAGTCGCTGCGCCAGGTAATCGACAGCGAGATGCTCGGTTCCGGCCCGACCTTGACGAAATGCGGCGCCATCACCGGGACAAAGATCGCCTTGCCGGGGGTCAGATGGTGGCGCGTGCCCTCGGCCTCGAATTCATTCTGCCAGACCAGATTGCGATGGCCACCGAGATGATAGCCTTCGTGAATTTCATCGGGTGCATAACGAGCGTTACCGGCCGGAAAAGTGGTCATCCATTTTTCGCCACGCAGCTGCAGCAGGATATTATGTTCCGGGTCGAAATGATAAGGCGTCACCGCATCGGGCGAGGAAACGAAGATGAAACCCTGCGGCTTGAGCATCTGGCCGGTCTTGGCCTCCAGTATCGGCCGGATTTCGGCGAGCAGCGATTGCAGCAGCGCCTCATATTCCGGCATCTGCTCGATATTCTTGAGCACCGCCCAGCTCGCAGCGCTATCGATCATCCGGATCGTGTCACCGATGGTCATGCCATTGCCAGGCACATCCTCCGGCTTGATGCCAACGGGAAGATCGCCCGGATTATATTCGACGCTGCTTGCTGGCAACGCCGTTCCCAGCTCGGCCAGCGCATCGAGAGTCAGCAGCTCGTGCGATGCCATCTGGTGATCGAGCAGCCCCGCCTGTTCGGGATAGCAGCTATCGAATTGCCGCCGGCTATCGTCGCCAAAAACATGTGGACGAAAGCTGTCCTTGCTGGAAATCTGGTTCATTGCTGTCCCTCCGTCGGATCAAAAATTGTCCGCCCCTTGATCGTTCCCATCAGCCTTTCGCCCAGCCGCAGGCCGCGAAAAACTGCCCGGCGCGGGACACCTTTCAGTTCAATCGAGAAACGCCCGATATGGCGGCGTCCGGACCAGATGCTGTCGATCATCGGATGATCCTCCGCAGCGCAGCTGTCCATCCAGGCAATCGACCGGTTTTCGAGTATCTTGAGATTTTCCAGTTGCAGCAGCACGCCGGGGGAAAAGCGGGAAAAGGCTTCATCAAAGGCGGTCTTGAAGGAAAAGCTGCCGTGACCGCTATGGAAATTCACCAGCATTGCCAGAGGCGTGCCTTCAAGCCGGATATCATATCGTTCGAGCTGCCCCGCCCGCGCCGCACCGATCAGGGCATCGCGGAAAAACTCCCGTGTCTGCTCCGAGGAATCGAGCGCCGAACCGCCGAGGCCTTTCCAGCCGGTTTTTTCCAGGTGCAGAAATTCGTCAATCCACTGGTCGAGGCCTTCGGCACCGGAATATTGGTGGTAGGTCACTTCTCCCAATTCATCCAGTCGCTTGGCCTGTCGCCTCAGTTCCTTGCGTTTTTTCCCCCGAACGGTCGCCTGAAAATATGCCTCCGAACCGAGGGTGCTTTGCAAAAATGCCCGCGCCTCGCTGTGCACCAGATCGCAGCGGCGTTTCTGGCTGGCGCAGACTGCTCGCATCGCCTGATCCAGCGGACCACCGATGGTCATGCCATTGATATGCAGAAAGCCGAGCCATGCGCTCCCGTCGAGGGCGATCAGCAATTGCTCCCAGAAGTTCTTCTCAAAGCCCTTGCGGACCAGTGGCGTGCCGAGAAAACAATTGTGATGCATCCAGTTCTGGATATGCGGCACCGGCCAGCGCCCGAACCGGCTGGCGGGTCCGATTGGCAGAAGGCCGAGCAGTTGCGACTGTCCGGGTTCTGCGGCCCACAGCAGAAACAGGCGAAGGTCCGGGTGATGGTCCAGTGCGGCCAGCGCCGGCCGCAAAAACCAGTGTTCATAATATATGTTCGGCTCGCTGGCCTCTTTGGCCAGGTCGGTCCATGCAGCGATCAGTCTATCGTCGATATCGGGAACGGGATGGAACAGCGCTCGATATTTGAATTCGGACAGGCCTTCGGGCAGCCGGCAAGCCCCGATATCTTTGCCCTCCATCTTCTGTAGTCCGCTTAAATCCATTGATATTCACCCGCTCGCAATCCAGTTTCTGCTGGCAGCATCGCTAGCGCGAAATGGGTAATATGTGATTAACGCTGCACCAGCGGCCTTTGCCGGATCGGAACCACGAAAAACCCCGCCGAAATCGCTTCCGGCGGGGTCAAACTGGATTCCGTTAGTGGTGAGCCTGTCGAACCATGCTTCTCGACGATAGGCGCCCTTCGACGAGCCCTAGACTAACGGTTATTCGGTCCGGTTACATACCGCCCTGCGCCGCATAAAGCGCTGCGAGCAGCAGCAATGCCACGATATTGGTAATCTTGATCATCGGGTTGACGGCTGGGCCCGCGGTATCCTTGTAGGGATCGCCGACCGTATCACCGGTCACCGCAGCTTTATGGGCTTCCGAACCCTTGCCGCCATGATTGCCGTCCTCGATATATTTCTTGGCATTATCCCAGGCACCGCCACCCGCTGTCATCGACAGGGCAACGAACAGGCCGGAGACGATCACGCCGAGCAGCAAGGCGCCCAGAGCCGCAAAGCCATTGGCCTGACCCGCTACCGCAGTGATCGCGAAATAGACCACGATCGGTGCGAGTACCGGCAGCAACGATGGCAGGATCATTTCCTTGATCGCCGCCTTGGTCACCAGATCCACGGTCCGTGCATAGTTGGGACGCGACGTACCCGCCATGATGCCCGGATCGCTGGCAAATTGCTCGCGGACGTCTTTGACAACGTCGCCAGCAGCGCGGCCAACAGCGGTCATGCCCATCGAACCGAACAGATAGGGCAGCAAGGCACCCAGCAGCAAGCCAACGATGACATAGGGGTTTTCAAGGCTGAAGCTGACTTCGAGGTTCGGGAAGAACTCCTTCAGGTCAGCGGTATAGGCCGAGAACAATACCAGCGCCGCGAGACCGGCAGAACCGATGGCATAGCCCTTTGTCACCGCCTTGGTGGTGTTGCCGACGGCGTCGAGCGCATCGGTCTTGTTGCGAACGCTTTCGTCCAGGCCCGCCATTTCGGCGATGCCGCCCGCGTTATCCGTCACCGGTCCATAAGCGTCCAGCGCCACGACCATGCCGGCAAGCGCCAGCATGGCGGTAGCCGCGAAGGCAATGCCGATCAGGCCAGCGAGCTGGAAGGCGACCACGATGCCTACCACGATGACCAGCGTCGGCAAGGCCGTGGCTTCCATCGAAATCGCCAGGCCCTGGATCACGTTGGTACCGTGACCGGTTTCCGAAGATTTTGCGATCGACCGCACCGGACGATATTGCGTGCCGGTATAATATTCGGTGATCCAGATGATCAGGCCGGTAACCGCCAGACCCACCATCATCGACCAGAACAAAGCCATGCCGGTAAATCCGCCAGTGCCGTCCAGTGCGACACCAATCGGTGTGTTCATGTCACCCAGCGTTTGCATGGTGACATACCAGATCGCCGGAATCGAAAGCACGGCAGTGGTGATGAAACCCTTGTACAGCGCGCCCATGATGTTCGTGCCCTTGCCAAGCCGGACCATATAGGTGCCGATGATCGAGGTCAGGATGCAGACACCGCCAACAATCAGCGGCAGCGACATCAGGTCATACAGCATCGTGCTGCCGACCAGATCGCCGAACAGCAGCGCCAGCAGCACCATCGTGGCGCCAACGGTCACGACATAGGTCTCGAACAGGTCGGCAGCCATACCCGCGCAATCGCCGACATTGTCACCAACATTATCGGCGATCGTTGCAGGGTTGCGTGGATCATCCTCGGGGATACCCGCTTCCACCTTGCCGACCAGATCGGCGCCGACGTCGGCTGCCTTGGTGAAGATACCGCCGCCAAGACGCGCAAAGATCGAAATCAACGATGCGCCAAAGGCCAGCGCGACCAGCGAGTCAATGACCGTGCGGTCGTTGGCGGCCAGCCCCATCTGGGTGGTCAGCACGTAGAAGAAGATCGAAATGGCCAGCAATGCGAGGCCAGCGACCAGCATGCCGGTGACTGCACCGGCGCGGAACGCGACGGTGAGACCGGTCTGCAGGCTTTCGCTGGCACCTTGTGCCGTGCGGACATTGGCCCGAACCGAGATGTTCATGCCGATATAGCCCGCGACGCCCGACAGGATCGCGCCGAGCAGGAAACCGACGGTTGAAATGGTACCGAGGAAGATGAAGACCAGAATCGCGACGACAATGCCGACGAGACCGATCGCGCGATATTGGCGGTTCAGATAGGCTTGGGCGCCTTCCTGGATCGCGCCGGCGATGGATTGCATTTTTTCGTTGCCGGCCGGTGCATTGAGCACCTGGCGGCTGGTTATGAAGCCGTATAATATGGCGACAAAACCGCATAAAATTGAAATGGTGACAACCGTCATCGCTGCACTCTCCCCTATATTTTTATAATAAAACGCCCCGTATACTCGGGGCTATGGACGTGCCGGATATAGGGCGGGATAAGCGAAGCGTGCAAGCCCTGATTTTGATGAGCATAGGAGGATAGCAGAAGGCGGTCTGTCAGACGGATATACACCCGGTTCAGGCGTGCACGAATCCCAGATGCTCGGGCAGCTCCAGGCGCTCGCCGTGGCTGTGCAGCGCGACGCCCGATCCCGGGCGGCAAATGCCGACACAGGTCAGCGGCACGGACAATACGGTCTCGGGACTGGCGGTGAGCAGCAACTGATAGTCGTCACCGCCGGTCGCAGCCTTTAAACGGGCGTCACGATCATTACCGACCAGCGCCTGAAACTGTTTGGACAAGGGCACTTCCGCGAGATCGATTTCGATCTGCACCCCGCTGGCCGCCGCAATCCGCGACGCATCGAGCAGCAGTCCGTCCGAAACATCCATCATCGTGCTGACCAGATTGGACAATATTCTGCCCTCTTCCAGACGCGGCGTCGGCCGCGTGTGCGCTTTCAACAGGAAGGCGGTGGTGTCGATATCCGATGACCGCAGCAATCCCGATGCGATCTGCAGACCCGCCCAGGCATCGCCGATGGTGCCCGTGACATAGACGGCGTTGCCCGGCTTTGCATTGCTGCGCGAAGGCACGATATGACCTTTTGCTTCGCCGATGGCGGTCAGACCAAATGTTCTCGGCGCGTTTTCGCCCATTGCCACGGTATCGCCGCCGAGCAGAGGCACGGCAAAGCGGTCAATCGCCTGCTTCAAACCCTCGACGAAGGCGGCATCCCATTGGTCGCCGGAGGTGCGGCCATAGCCGAGCAGAACGCCAAGCGGCTTGGCGCCCTTGGCCGCCAGATCGGACAGATTGACGGCGACCAGCTTCCACGCCACATCGGCGGGATCGGCGTCGCGCAGAAAATGCACGCCCTCGACCATCATGTCATGGGTCATCACCAGCTTGTGCCGACCGAACGGCATCATCGCGACATCGTCGGTCAGTCCGCGCGCTGCAGGGTGCGTGGTGATAGCCTTCAATCGATCAATAAAATCAAATTCGCTCAAGACAGGGCGTGCTCCAGTGCCATTCTGATGGAAGCGTTGGCGCGCTTGCTGACCGCTGCCTGCGGGGCAAATCCGTTGAATCCGTGCGGTGCTCCGGGGTAGATAGCAAGTTCAACCGGAACACCGGATGAACGAAGCCGGTTAGCGTAGGCAATATCCTCGTCGAGAAACAGATCGAGATCGCCGCACATGATATAGGCTGGCGGCAGGCCGGTGAGATCGGTCGCCCGTGCCGCCGCCGCATATGGGCTGGCGCCTTCCTTCTCGGCATAAAGCGACCAAGCATGGAGCGAGGTTTCGCGGGTCCAGGTGGATGGCGGGATATCCATATGCCCGGATGGTGTATCGTGCTGATCATCGATCATCGGATAGATCAGCAGCTGGAACGCTATGTCCGGGCCACCGCGGTCGCGGTTCATCAGCGCAGCGCTCGCCGCCAGCCCGCCGCCCGCGCTCGGTCCGGCAAGGATGATCTTGCGCGGCTTGCGGTTTTCCGCCACCCGCTCGATCACCGCGCAGACATCGCGGGCTGCCGCAGGCGCCCGATGTTCCGGCGCCATCCGGTAATCGACCGAAATAACCGGTGCGAGCGAGGAATAGCCCTGGGCCGACAGATCCTCGGCGCTGCCCATTACATAGCCGCCGCCATGCAGCCAGATGATCGCGCAATCGGGAAAGAGCAGATCGCGGGCGCGATATTCGATCACCGCGACATCAGGATCTCTCTCCAGCCCGGGCATATGATATGCGTCTTTCTGACCGTCATATTCGGGCAGATCAACGGCCATCTGGGCGAACATCGCGTCCAGCGCGGCACGGGCACCGGCCACGTCCGATTTCAATATTTCGAACAGATAAGGCCCGTCCGCCGCGATCATGTCGCGGAATGCGGGATCAAGCCGGTCCAGAAAGTCTGACAATTATTTCCCCCGTGCCAGCCGGGGTTGGAATTAACCCCGTACCTGTTTTGCGATGCTGTCCAGAAGCCCGTTTACAAAACCGGCGTCTTTCTTGTTGAAGAAAGCATGGGCGACATCCAGATATTCGTCAATCACCGTTGCGATCGGCACATCCTCCTGTGCGACCAATTCAAAGGTGCCGCAACGCAGTATCTGTAACATCGTCTTGTCGAGACGCCCCAAGGTCCATCCCTTGGCCAGTTTCGAAGCGACCAGCTGATCAATTTCCTCGAGCCGCGATGTCACGCCGATCACCAGATCATCAAAAAAGTCGCGCTCGGCCGGATGATATTGATCATCCTCGATTTCCTTGCCAAGCCGGTGATCGTGAAATTCCTTGAGCAGCTTCGGCACCGGCGTCTTTTCCATCTGATGCTGGAACAGCGCCTGGACAGCAGCCAGCCGGGCGGCGGAGCGCGATGTGGATTTGGCGGTCATGCGCGTTTCATCCGCGGCATACCGAGGAAATCGCGTTTGCCAATCGGCAGGCCATGCTCGCGGAGCAGATCATAGGCGGTCGTTGCATGGAAATAGAAATTGGGCTGGGCAAAACTCAGCAGGAAATTTTCGGCGGTGAACGGCATCACCGTGTCCTTGAAGCGGAACTCCATATGCTGGCCGACAAAGCCCGCCATCTCGGCTTCGCTGACCGCTTCCAGCCCGGCCTTGGCCTCGTCCAGTTTCTCATACAGGCCAGCCCAGTCATTGGGTGGCGCGGTCAGGCTCGGCGTAAACACGCCCTCGCGCACCGCTTCGATCGCGCCGAGCGAATGCTCGCGGCAGCATTTTACCTGATAGGAGAAAGGCTGCATATCCTCGATCAGCCGCGCACCGATAATCTCTTCCGGCGCTGTACCCTTTTCCTCGCAATGGGCTTTGGCCTTGTCAACCAGCGCGCGCACGGCAGCGATCATCTGCAGCTGGGTTGGAATTACGGCATCATATAGGGAAATCGTCATGGACTTTTCTTTCTGTTGATGGTCAGCGCCGCTCAAGCCGCTTCTGTACGCTGGCGGCATGGGCGGGCAAGCCTTCTGCCTCTGCCAGAGCAACGGCAGCCGGGCCGATATTGGCCAGCGCCTGTTCGTCGCAGTGAATGAAACTGGTGCGTTTCATGAAGTCGGTGACCGAAAGACCGGACGAGAAACGCGCCCGCCGACCGGTCGGCAGCACATGATTGGGTCCGGCCACATAATCGCCGACCGCTTCCGGCGTGTGGCGGCCCAGAAACACCGATCCGGCATGGCGAACCTTCTTGAACAGCGCGTCGGGATCGTCGACCGCCAGCTCGAGATGTTCGGCGGCCAGCCGGTCGACCAGCGGCAGCGCCTGCTCGAGCCGGTCGACGACGATGATCGCACCATTGTCGGTCCAGCTCGTGGTCGCGGTTGCGGACGTGGTGAGGACCTTCAATTGCTCTTCTATCTTTTCAGCAACTTGATCGGCAAACTTCGCATCATCTGTGAACAGGATCGACTGACTGGTCGGATCATGCTCGGCTTGGCTGAGCAGATCGGCGGCGATCCAGTCCGGATCATTCTTGCCATCGGCCACCACCACGATTTCCGACGGTCCCGCCACCATATCAATGCCGACAACCCCGAACACCTGCCGTTTCGCCTCCGCGACCCAGGCATTACCCGGACCGGTAATAACATCGACAGATTTGATCTTTTCCGTACCATAAGCGAGCGCTGCCACCGCCTGCGCGCCACCAATGCGCCAGATTTCGTCCACTCCTGCCAGTTCCGCCGCGGCCAGCACCAGCGGATTGATTTCCCCGCCATTGGCCGGCGTGACCATGATGATCCGCTCGACACCGGCCACCCTGGCCGGAATAGCATTCATCAGCACCGAAGACGGATAGGCTGCTCGGCCACCGGGAATATAGATGCCCGCGCGCTCGACGGCGTTCCACCGGGCGCCGATCCGCACTCCGGCTTCGTCCATATAATCCCTGTTTTCAGGGAGTTGTCCTTCATGGTAATCACGAATTCTTAAGGCCGCCAGCTCCAGCGCCACGCGCAAAGATGCTTCCAATTCTTCCAGTGCTGCGGCCGACTCGGCCTTGTCGACCCGCCAGCCGGTCTGCTCCAGATCATGCCCGTCAAACTTGCTGGTCAGCCGCGCCACCGCCGCGTCGCCATGATCCCGAACATCCTGAATGATCGCCTTCACATCCGCCGAAACATCCGCATCCGCCTCGCGCCTGGCATTGACCAGCGCGTCGAACGAAGTGTCGAAGTCAGAATCAGAAATAGACAGTCGCAGAGCCATCTTTAGCCCCTCCTTTTCAAAGGAGGGGTTGGGGTGGTTTCGTGCCGCTGGTCGCTGACACGAGCGATGCAAGTGCATCGCCACCACCCCTTGATCCCCTCCTCTGAAGAGGAGGGGTGAATGATTCTAACCAACGCCACTAGACCTGCCCCGCCAGCTCGCGGAACTTCTGCACCAGCGGCGTCAGCTCCGCGCTGCGCATCTTGAACGCCGCCCGGTTGACCACCAGCCGGCCGGAAATTTCCAGGATCCGGTCGGTCTCGACCAGATCATTGGCCTTCAACGTGCTGCCCGATTCGACCAAGTCGACGATATGCCGCGACAGGCCCAGCGAAGGCGCCAGTTCCATCGCGCCGTTCAGCTTCACGCATTCGGCCTGGATGCCCTTGCCCTCGAAATAGCGACTGGTGAGATTGGGATATTTGGTCGCGACCCGGAGATGCGAAATATTCGCCACCTCTTCTGCATCATCCTTCGGCTGCGCCACCGACAGCCGGCAGCGGCCGATGCCAAGATCGACCGGCGCATAAAGCTCGCTATAGCCGAATTCCTCGATCACGTCCGATCCGACAATGCCGATCTGGGCGGCGCCATGCGCCACAAAGGTCGCCACATCAAACGCCCGCACCCGGATGATCGCCATATGCGGCAGATTGGTCGCGAATTTCAGGCTGCGGTTGGACTTGTCAAAAAAGGCGGCCTCTGGCACGATCCCCGCCTGCTCCAGGAGCGGCAGAGCATCGTCGAGAATCCTCCCTTTCGGAATTGCAAAGATCAGTGGTTTGGCCATATTGGCCGCGGCTTTAGGGCCTCACAGGTTAAAGGGCAACGAGTTATGGACATTTTGGATGTCGAAGATCTGGCACAAGGTATAAGCGGTCAGGCCGAACATTGTCGGCGCAACGACGCCCCGGTGACGGCCTCGATCATCCTTGCCCACCTGGCGCTGATGAAAGGCCCGACTGCCTGCGGCCAAAAGATTGCACACTGGCCGGGCAAACCGCTGGAAGATGCGATGCCGCTGCGCCTCACCGGCGGCCTGCATTATCTCTATCTCAGCGGCAAGGAACCCCGCTTGGCCGACATTTACAAAGGCCGGATCACTGATCAGGACGAGATTGATCGTCTGGTCGGACAGGTCGTGGCCGATCATGACGCCGAACTGCTGCCCTGGTTCGACAGGCCGCCACAAACCAATGAATCCGGCCGCTCGGCCAGTTTCATGGCTGGCCTGCTCTGGCTGTCGGGGCGCGTCGGGCCGCGATTCGAACTGCTCGAACTTGGCGCCAGCGCCGGGGTCAATACAATGATGGATCGCTATCATTATGATCTGAACGGCGTTCTTGCAGGACCGGACGATTCGCCAATGCGGATCAAGCCGGAATGGCACGGTCCCCCTCCGCCCGAGGCACCGGTCGAAATCGTCAGCGTCCGCGGCTGCGACCAGAATCCGATCGATCTCACCGACGACGAAACCGCCGCGCGGCTCAAGGGCTATATCTGGCCGGAAATGCCCGCTCGCTTCGAGCGAATGGAAGCGTCAATCGCGCTCGCCAAACAGGATCCGCCCGATGTGGCCAAAGCCGATGCCGCCGACTGGACCGAAGAGCAGCTGACCCGGCCACAGCAAAGCGGCGTGACCCGGGTGCTGATGCACTCGATCGTCTGGCAATATCTGCCGCAGGCAACCAAGGACCGGATTACGAATGCGATGGAGACAGCGGGAAAGGCGGCAACCGCGGAAAAGCCGCTCGCCTGGATGTCGCTGGAAACCAACCGCAAGACCTTCAGCCACGAACTGATCATCCGCTACTGGCCCGGCGGTGAAGAACCGGCACTACTGGGCCGCGCCCACGCCCATGGCGCGTGGGTGGAATGGTTTGAAGACTGAAACTGTCCTCCGCACTTGATACGGCGGTCGTGCTCCGCACTTGATGCGGAGCTCTGGCGGCAGGCGCTGTCGACGCGACAGCTCCGCATCAAGTGCGGAGCACAAGCGCTAATCCGTAACCGTCTTTGGCTGCCCCTCGGGCAACGGAATATACTCGTCCGGATCCCCCGGAACCACCGGAAACCGCCCTTCAAACCAGTCCGCCTTGGCCTGCTCGATCCGCTCCTTGCTCGAAGACACGAAATTCCACCAGACATGCCGCTCACTGGCAAACGCCTCGCCGCCGAGCAGCATCGCACGCCCGCCGGACAGCGATGAAAGCGAGACCTTCGCGCCTGGCGCAATCACATAGAGCAGATATTTTTCCAGCGGCACGCCATCCAGCGCGCCGTCGCCACCGACCAGCATCACCGCCCGTTCGTCGGCCTCCGCATCGATCGGGATTGCACCATCAGCCGACAGCATTATATCCGCATAGATGGTCTCCGTATGGCAGGTGGTCGGGGCCGTCTGCCCCCAGAGGCTGCCCATGATGATCCGTGCCTTGGCGCCGCCATCCTCGATGATCGGCAAGTCGGCGGCACCGACATTCTCGAACGCCGGCGCAATTTCTTCCTTGCCGTCGGGCAAAGCCAGCCAGGTCTGCATCCCGAACATCGGCTTGCCGCTATCCTGCAGCTCAAGCGGCGACCGCTCGGAATGGACAATCCCGCTGCCCGCGGTCATCAGATTCACCGCACCCGGCCGGATCGTCTGAAATGTCCCCAGGCTGTCGCGATGGTCGATCGCGCCCTCGAACAAATAGGTCACCGTCGCCAGATTGATATGCGGATGCGGCCGCACCGCCATGCCCGGCCCGTCCGGCAGGCTCGCCGGGCCGAATTCATCGACAAAGACAAACGGCCCCACCATCCGGCGATGGCGAGACGGCAGCACACGGCGGACCTGAAATTCGCCCAGATCGTGGGTGGTCGGGGTGATGGTTTGCGTGATGGTGGTCATAGCTGGTCCAGGTTTTTGACGGTTTTCTCGGTTATCACATTGCCGGTGTTCAGGGTCGACTTGGGCTCCAGCAGCAGCACATGGCATTCGCCGCCCAGCGCTTCCGGGCAATGTTCGATGCCTTTCGGGACGATGACAAACTCCCCCTCGCCCACGTCAATATCGCCGCCGCGCAAGCCCATGCGCATCATGCCCTTGACCACCAGGAACAGCTCATCTTCCCGCTCATGATGGTGCCAGTCAAACTTGCTGTCAAACTTGACCAGTTTCACCTGCGCATCGTTGATATCGCCGGCGACTTTCGGGGACCAATGGTCGGAGAAGCCGGCGAAAGCGTCGGCAAGATTGACTTTGCGGATCATGATATCCTCCCTCTTGTTGCTTCTGCGCTGCTGCCTTCTCCCTCAAGGGAGAAGGATGTGCAGACTTGGCAGCTTACTGCCTAGTCGGAGCTGGATGAGGGTGTACCTAATTCTCGAATGCAGAGCACCCTCATCCAACTTCGCCTAATCCTTCGGATAAGGCTTCGTACCCTTCTCCCTGAAGGGAGAAGGGTCAATTCACTCCCCCGGTGCCTTGGCCTTGATCACCATCGCATGGACCTTGTCCCGCATCATGTCGCCCAGCGCCTTGTTGACCATGCGCTGGCGGTTGAGGCGGGATTGACCGGCAAAGACTGCACACTCGATTTCCACCGTGAAGTGCGATTCGCCGCTGCCGTCGTCGCCGGCGTGACCATGATGGCTGGCGCTGTCGTTGATCACGTTTAGCGATATCGGCGCGAGCTCGGCAGTGAGCCGCTTTTCTATCTCGCTGTGGACTGGACCTTTGGGCATCGAATCTCCATATTGCTTTTTCGACATCAACTATAACCGTTTGCCCTGAGCCTGTCGAACCGAAGGTCGAGCTTGGCTCAACGGCGTTTCAACACAAAGGACAGCCTGGCTTCGACAAGCTCAGCCCGAACGGATTTTGACCGAAACTTCTCCCAAAAGAAAACCGAACCGCTTCCATGGCCGCGTCGAAACCGACGGCCGCAGCTGCGCGATTGAAGGTTGCGCAGAATGCGGCGAATTTCGCGCGCCTCCCCTCTATGGCAGCAGCCGCAGCCACGACGGCCCCGGCGAATATCGCTGGCTCTGCCTCGACCATGTCCGCGAATTCAACCAGGGCTATGATTTTTTCGCCGGCATGGATCATGAACAGATTTTCGAGGCACAGCATCCGGTGCGCGGCTGGGACTCGGGGCGGCGAGTCTATGACGCCGGACCGAGCGTGCCGCCGGCCTGGTCCGATTTTGCCGATCCGCTGGACGCCATTGGCGCCCGGTTTGCTGGCGGCATTCATCGCCACCAACGGACCGGACCAGCGCTCTCCGGTGCCGACGAAAAAGCGCTGAAGACGCTAGGGCTTGGCGACAATGGCTCGCAGGTCATCGGGCGCAGCGATATCCGCCGCGCCTATTCAGCGCTGGTCCGCAAATATCATCCCGACCGCAACGGCGGCGACCGCAGTCACGAGAAACAGTTGGCAAATGTGATCGAGGCCTATACGCAGCTTAAGGAATCACCGGATTTTCGATGAGAATCCAATTCCCGCTGGTCCCGAACCTGTCGACGGACATTTCATGTCCCCGGCGCCTGTCGATTTTGATGAACGTCGTTCGACGGGCCCGATGATAGGGGTGCGGCCCAGGGGATGAGCAATTTCGAAGGGCGAATATGACTGAAATACCAAATACCAATCTCGACACCAGCGGCGAAACCGTGATGGACGCACCCGACAAGATGGTCGATGCGCGCAAAATATTCGGTATCGATCTCGATATGCAGGTCCCGGCCTTCAGCATGAAGGACGAACGGGTACCCGATCTCGACCCCGCCTATGTCTTTGATCCGGAGACCACAACCGCGATTCTCGCCGGCTTCGCCTTCAATCGCCGGGTGATGGTCCAGGGCTATCATGGCACCGGAAAATCGACCCATATCGAACAGGTCGCCGCCCGCCTCAACTGGCCCTGTATCCGGATCAACCTCGACGCGCATATCAGCCGGATTGATCTGGTCGGTCGGGACGCGATCGTCCTGAAAGACGGCCAGCAGGTTACCGAATTCCGCGAAGGTCTGCTGCCCTGGGCGCTGCAGACGCCTACCGCATTGGTATTTGACGAATATGACGCCGGTCGCCCCGATGTGATGTTCGTGATCCAGCGGATTCTCGAAGCGGAAGGCAAGTTGACCCTGCTCGATCAGAACCGCGTGATCCGCCCCAACCCCTATTTCCGCCTGTTCGCCACCGCCAACACCGTCGGTCTCGGCGACACCAGCGGCCTCTATCACGGCACCCAGCAGATCAACCAGGGCCAGATGGACCGCTGGAATATTGTGGTCACGCTGAACTATCTCCCGGCCGAGACCGAAGCCAAGGTGATCCTGTCGAAAGTGCCGGATGCCGGCGACGATACGGTGAGCAACATGATCAAGGTCGCCGACCTGACCCGTCAGGGCTTTATCAACGGCGATATTTCCACCGTGATGAGTCCGCGGACGGTGATCAGCTGGGCGCAAAATACCGCGATCTTCAAGAACATCGGCTTCGCCTTCCGCCTGAGCTTCCTCAACAAATGCGACGAAGCGGAACGGATGCTGGTCGCCGAATATTATCAGCGGGTATTTGGCGAGGATTTGCCGGAGAGCGTGATGGGGGCGGGTTAACACAGTAGGCGGTTAGAGACGAAGGCAAGCTAGATGAGCTACACTTTAGTGTCTGACCCGAAACTAAGTTGGGTGATATCAGCAGGTTAGCTTGACGGCTATCCGATTCGTTGATTCAGTGGGTTTTGCAACAAACTTCTGGAGACCAACGATGTGGACCGATACCACCCGTGT